>Ga0129308_1000040_pt1 | contig 248321 bp, 237 predicted proteins | sample L827metagenome_FD_94440 | JGI IMG/M metagenome (GOLD analysis project Ga0129308, IMG submission 94440) | Ring-tailed lemur group fecal microbial communities from Wisconsin, USA - L827 metagenome | ecosystem: Host-associated > Mammals > Digestive system > Large intestine > Fecal | place: USA...
CGAAATATCTGCGTAATGCACTCCATCCAGAGGCTGTAGTGGCATAAATCGCTATTTTGTTAGCTGAAGTATTGAATTTTCAAGGTGCGAAGCCCATTTTAGGTATGGGAAGTCTTAGTTAATAAGTAGTAGAATAATAGTAAAAGAAATGACATCGGTGCAGGATCAAAGAGACTCTGCATCGATGTTTATATGTGAGGAGATGAGATACATGAAGATTTCAGATATGTCTGCGGAGGAAAAGGTCCGGTACATGACGACAGCGCCCATCCCGCAGCTGGTGAGTCAGATGGCAGTACCGACCATCATCAGTATGCTGGTAACGTCATTCTATAATATGGTAGATACGATGTTTGTGGGGCGGATCAATACACAGTCCACGGCGGCGGTTGGCGTGGTGTTCTCGGTGATGGCCCTGATTCAGGCAGTGGGATTCTTTTTTGGACACGGATCGGGAAATTACATATCCAGACAACTGGGAGCAAAGAAGTTTGAAGAGGCAAAGAAGATGGCGGCAACCGGGTTCTTTTCCGCGTTTATAACCGGAATAGTGATGGCGGCAGCAGGGCTCATTTTTTTGCGCCCTCTTTCGATTTTCCTTGGCTCCACAAAAACAATCCTTCCCTATACCATGAGCTATCTGCGTATCATTCTGCTGGGTGCGCCGTTTATGATGGCGTCTCTGGTGATCAATAACCAGCTTCGGTTTCAGGGATGTGCTTCTTTTGCGATGGTAGGGATCGTGACGGGGGCAGTCCTGAATATTGTGCTTGACCCTATTTTAATCTTCGCCTGCCGCATGGGCGTGGCAGGAGCGGCACTGGCAACGGTGATCAGCCAGATCGTGAGCTTTTGCGTGCTATTGAAAGCGAGCCTTAGCGGTGGGAATTTCCGGATCTCGATTAAGAACTTTACGCCCAACTGGTATTATCTGTCCAATATTTTCCGGGGCGGCGTGCCGTCTCTTTGCCGTCAGGGGCTGGGCAGTGTGGCGACGATCTGCCTGAATACTGCGGCGGGAAATTACGGCGGTGCCTGTGCGGATGCGGCGATCGCAGCGATGGGGATCGTGTCCAGGATCACCATGTTCGCCAATTCGGCTCTGATCGGTTTTGGCCAGGGCTTCCAGCCAGTCTGCGGAACCAACTACGGGGCAAAGAAATATAACCGGGTGCGGGAGGCATTTGCATTTTGTGTGAAAACGGCTGTGGGAGTCTTGGTGGTGATCTCAGTAATCGGTTTTGCCAGTGCCGGACCACTGGTTCATCTGTTCCGGGAGGATGCTGATGTTGTGAGAATCGGGAAACTGGCCCTTCGGCTGCAGTGTGTGGTATTCCCGCTTAATGCCTGGATCGTTATGTCGAATATGCTTCTTCAGACGATTGGAGAGGCGCTCAAGGCATCCATACAGGCCGCGGCAAGGCAGGGGCTGTTCTTCCTTCCGCTGATTTTTATTTTACCCTGCCTGTTTGGGCTTTTGGGGGTACAGATGTGCCAGACGGTGTCGGATCTATTTACCATGATGCTCTCGGTGCCGCTTAGCCTGAGCGTGCTGAAGAGGCTGAAAGAGTAACAGAAGTCTCCTGGGAGTCCATTCCAGGCGGTCTGTCATTTGTCATATCAGCGGCCGGGTATATTTGAGTGAATCTCCTGTGGAGTTCCGCCCGGGTAGTTTACTACTCGTTTTGGCTAATCGTTTTGTGCCAGCCACTCGCGAAGCAGTTTGACATAGCGTTCATTATCCTCTACAAAACACATATGCCTGCAGCCCTCAAACAGTTCCCAGCGCGAGTTCGGGATCGCATCATACATCGTTTTTGCCACCAGTGGAGTACAGAGATCATCGGTTCCGCTGATGATGAGTGCCGGCTCTTTGATACCGCCGATCTTGTCCCGGTACTCCCATCCGTGCAGACTTCCGGTAGGAGTGTACTCATTGGGACCCCATCCTGCAACATAAGATTCGCTGCCGGCTTTTTTGGGGCGGCGCAGGCATTCCGGGGAATCCTCAGTGACAGCTCCCGCACAGTGGAGAAGCATATAGCGGTCATTGGCGGCCAGGTAGGCAGGATCAGTGAAATCACCGGTCCTTTCAGCCTTTGCGATGGCCTCCTGGTCCTCGGCGGACATTTGCCGGATCATGCGGTGCTGTTCCCGTGCCCATAAGTCTGCGGACGGAAGAGTGCTGGAGAGAATCACGGATTTTACACCTTCCGGCTTATAATCGCAGAGATATTCGATGGCGAGCATCCCGCCCCAGGATTGACCGAGAAGATGTACTTCGTCAAGCCCCAGGTGTTTCCGAAGCTGGATCAGCTCATTGTCCCAGGTTTCGGAGCACCAAAGTTCAGGATGGCCTTCGACGTAGGAGTTTCCGCAGCCGAGCTGGTCATAGGAAATGATGGCGCGCCTGTCTTCTGCAAGTGCGTCCAGAACTTCAAAATAGTTGTGTGTGGAACCGGGGCCCCCGTGCATCAATACCAGTGGTTTCCGGTTTCCGGTACATTCTCCTGCGATGCGGTAGTAGGTCTGATAGCCCAGGTAGGGCATGTATCCTTCTGTGATTTTCATTTGTTTTTCCTCCTCGATGTATATAGTGTCATAGTTATGAATGTTCAGCGGCTGTACGCTAGTGTTTTTTGTTATATAAGAACATGGTAAGGGATGCCCCGAAAATAACGGCGTATCCGGCAAAGCTCAGGATATCCGGCACTTCACCCCAGAGCAGGAAGCTCCAGATTCCGGCGAACACCACGATGGTATAATCATAAATGGAAATCTCACTTCCCGGCGCATTTGCATAAGCCGCGGTGATGGCAAATTGTCCGCCGGATGCACATACTCCGGCTAGTACGAGGAATAAAAGCTGCATTCCGGTCATGGGAGCGTAGTCAAAGAGCAAGGCCGGGAGTGTCACCAGGCAGGAGAAGGCGGAAAAGAAAAATACGATAAACGGGCCCTTTTCGCCGTGCAGGCTTAAGCTCCGGACTGCGGTGTAGGCAGCTCCCGCTCCCAGGCCGCCTAAGAATCCGATCAGTGCAGGGAGGGTGCCGTCAAATGCAAACCCGGGACGTATGATGAGCAGGCTCCCGACAAAGGCGGCGGCCACGCAGAGAGTCTGGGTCGTTGTCACCTTCTCCTTTAAAAAGAGATAGGAAAAGAGAATCACGAAAAATGGCGACAGCTTATTCAGCATGGAGGCATCCGCCAGGTTCATATGGCTGATGGCATAGAAATTGCAGAGAATCCCCATCGTGCCAAATGCAGAGCGCACCAGCAAAAGCCCCAGATTTCCCTTCTGCCAGCGAAACGGTGTGCGGCTGCGTACGAGAAGAAGCGCCGCCACGCCAACGGCAACAAGATTCCGGAAAAAGCTTTTCTGTATGGAGGGAAGATCTCCCGACAGTTTCACAAACATGTTCATTAAAGAAAAACAGAAGGCAGAAATAATGATAAAAAAGATGCCTTTTTGTTTTTTGGTCATAGTGTTTCACAGTCCTTTCTTTGTGGGCAAATCGGAAATTTACCCGTATGTGCTCATGATAGCACCTCATTCAAAAGAATACAATAGGTGACTTTACGCACCGCGAAGCGCGTTGCATGTCTCGGGATTTTCATACATAAGTGCATGAAAACACCTCGCGGAATAGTAGTGTGTGAACAATAACCGAAAAGTTACAGTTCAGCTGAAGATCAAGCTGTGCGACAAAGAGTAACCTGTGACGCAAAGAGCAGGGGAACCAATGGCAAAACACAGGCAAATCAGGTTGCAAGGCAGACAAAGTTCCTTTATACTAAAATTTGACAGTGCATTTCCATGAAGTTGCTGTTTCGGCTAATAGGCCGAAAGTGGATTGGGGAAGCGGCTGGCGAACGGTTTGAAGCCGTTCATTTTGGGGAAATGGAAGAGGTTTTGTGAGATGAAGAATAAAACGGTTATGACGGAAGGAAGTATCTGGAAACGGATGATCCGGTTCTCGATTCCGCTGATATTAGGGAATCTGTTTCAGCAGATGTATAATACGGTGGATTCCATTATTGTGGGGAATTATATAGGGAGCGATGCGCTGGCAGCAGTGGGAGGAAGCGGCGCGCTCATTAATCTGCTGCTGGCATTTTGTATCGGTGCATCCGCCGGAGCGGGAGTCGTGATTTCCCAGTATTATGGTGCGGAGAATGAAAAAGGGATGCATATGGCAGTACATACTACATTAGCGATCGCAGCGATCGCGGGCCTGGTTATGACCGGGATAGGAATAGCCGTATCCCCTGTACTTCTGGAATGGATGGGGACGCCGGGGGATATTTTGAAACAGTCCGCTCTCTATATGAGAATCTTTTTTGGAGGAATACTGTTTTCCGTTGTTTATAATTTTGCGGCCGGTATTTTAAATGCGGTGGGCAATTCCAGAAAAGCATTGCAGTATTTGATCATCGCAGCCGGGTCAAATGTGGTTCTGGACTGGTTATTTGTGGTAGTCTTCGGAATGGGTGTGGAAGGCGTGGCTTTGGCGACGGATATCGGACAGTTTTTATCCTGCGTGTTTATTCTGCGTTTTATGATGAGAAGCGAAGATTTGTTTCGGGTGAACTTAAGAGAAATACGGCTGGATGTACCTATGGCTGTGAAGATTATTAAGATGGGAATTCCTACCGGGGTGCAGAATATGGTCATCTCGTTTTCCAATGTGATCATACAGTCCAGTGTCAACAGCTTTGGGGCCACTCTGATGGCAGCATTTGCGGCTTATGTTAAGATTGATGGATTCAACATTCTGCCGGTTCTAAGCTTTAGTATGGCGGCAACGACATTTACCGGGCAAAATGTGGGAGCCGGGAAATATGACCGGGTAAAACGAGGAATGTGGGTGTCTCTGGGAATGGGAGTCGCATATACCTGTATTACGTCGGTTCTGCTGTTGGCTTTCGGCAGACAATTTGTGGGAGTGTTCGTAGACGATGCACAGGTGATTACGCTGGGATGTTATATCCTGAAATTTTTCTGCCCGTTTTATTTCATGCTTGCGATCATGAATATTCTGGCCGGAACGGTGCGGGGAGCAGGGAAAACGCTTCCGCCCATGCTGGTGATCATATTTGCTCTTTGCATTTACCGGATTGTATGGATACGGATCACGACTTCTATGTTCCGGGATATGAAATGGATTTTCATGTCTTATCCTATTTCGTGGATAATCGGGGCTGCGCTTATGATTCTCTACACATGGCGGGCGAAATGGATACCGGATAAGCCGAGAGAATAGAGAAAATAGATAAAGTAAATTGAAAAATATTTTTTTAAAAAATCTATTGACAAAATGAAACGGACTCTTTATAATACTAAGAGTCACGCGGGTGTAGTTCAATGGTAGAACACCAGCCTTCCAAGCTGGATACGTGGGTTCGATTCCCATCACCCGCTTTTGTTATATCATTTTTTAGGAGAATCCGGGTGTGGGCCTGGATTTTTTTATCATATCAGAGTTTTCAGCAAAATCAGGAGGAAAGCGAATGAAGAAGTCCCAAAAATGGAAGAAAGCGATTTATGAGGAAATCAGGGAGCATAAAAGTACATTTACAGTCTACATTGTGCTGCGGGCGCTGGTTGTGTTGTGTATGGTCCTTCAAATTTTGAAACAGAATTATGAAAATGTATTTTTGTGTGCGCTGACATTGATTTTGTTTTTGGTTCCAATGATGCTTCAAGTAAACCTGAAAATAGAACTGCCTACGACGCTGGAGATTATTATTCTGCTTTTTATATTTGCCGCGGAGATTCTGGGAGAAATCGAAGCCTATTATATCAAGATTCCGAATTGGGATACGATTTTACATACGCTAAATGGGTTTTTGATGGCGGCAATCGGTTTTTCTCTGGTAGATATCCTGAACAGGGAGGAACGGCTGAAATTTGAGCTCTCCCCGGCGTTTATGGCTATCGTAGCGTTTTGCTTTTCCATGACGGTGGGAGTAGTGTGGGAATTTTTTGAGTTTGGAATGGATCAGCTTTTTGGATTGGATATGCAGAAGGACACCATTCTTAACAGTATCAGTTCCGTGATGCTTGATCCGGCAGGAGGCAATAAGCCGACGATGATCCGGGGAATTACGGATGTCGCTGTGAACGGACAGAGCCTGGGGCTGGGCGGTTATTTGGACATCGGTCTGCATGATACAATGAAAGATTTGTTGGTGAATTTTGTGGGAGCAGTTGTCTTTTCCGTTATCGGCTATTTCTATATTAAACAAAAAGGAAAAGGGAAGATGGCTGCACGTTTTATTCCGCGGTTAAAGGGGAAGGCAGAAGTGGATATAATGCCGGAATGTGAGGAAGAAGTAATAAACAAAGAACAAGCATGATCTAAAAATGCCGGATTGAAGCGGTCTTAAAGCCTGGCTGCCATTGTGACTGTCAGAAAACGGCATTTCAAGTTTTCGTATGTTTGGCGATAAAAGTAGAGCGCAGTTTTAGGAAGAGTCCTAAAGCAGCGCTCTTATCCCGGTAAGTATGTACTTTATATTACATTGCAGAAACAGATCCGAAAATAGAGTTTCTGTATTTGTACAATGCCATATACACCACCATACCCAGGATACCGCAGCTGACAATCTCACCGACACCAACAGTCAGCATCATGAAAGGAATCGGAAGTGCGACGCCATAGCCGTAACGAAGTACGAACGGTACGATCACAGTATTGGACAGAATCGGCGGAAGCGGCGCAAGGAAACGATTCTGGTTCCGGAGCATATAGGTGAAAATCGCGCCGATCAATGTAGCAATACTTCCGAACACGATATCCGGGATAATCGCTCCTCCTAAAATATTTCCAATTAAGCATCCGATAAATAAGCCTGGGATAGCAGCCGGTGTGAAGACCGGAAGGATGGTCAGTGCTTCGGCAACCCTGATCTGTACTTCTCCGAAGGAAATCGGAGCAAATACGTAGGTGAGCACTACATAGATAGCGGCAATCATAGCCGCCTGGGTCATGAATAGTACGTTTTTGTTCTTCATATGAAATTCTCTCCTCTAGTTTTGTTTTACGAGTGGAAGGTCTCGAACACTCGGCACATTTTACGGCGGTGACCGCCGGAAAGCCCTGATAGACCTTGGTTTTGATGGGCTTTGCAACGGTTCACAGTATAACATGAGGCAATGTTAAAATCAAGCAAAGTACAAAAAAAGTACAAAATTGGAAAAAAGATACCACTCGGCAGGATAAAATGAGGATTGGTTTTTCATGATTGGAATTGTCTGGGTTATGTAATACGATACAAAAATCTGCAAGATGGCAGCAGGACATTGAAACCGCAATCAGAATATGGTAGACTTCCATCAAGAACAACCGTGTTACAGGGTGGCTGGCCTCTATTCTACATAGAATGGGGGTGGTGCTGATGGACAAGAGACCTTTTGATTTCAAAGACCTTATGGCTTTTGGAATGTTCATTCTGGCATTGCTGACATTTGTATATATGATTTGTCACTGATGTTTTTGGCATAGAAAAACCACCCTCTAAACTTTGGCCGGTTTCAGGGTGGCAATCTATGATTTGTCTTTTCTGATGAGGTCAACCCACCTTGTGGGCGGTTGTTCTTTTTACGTTTTTAATATAGCACATCTGACAGTAGCATTCAAGTACCCGGTGAAAGATTCAGTGTACATACTTCTATAGCAGCAGTTTTTCTCTGATTCGTACCGAAGATTTTGCATCCCATTCCGCAAGAATTTCTGTGCAGTGTTCTGAATAGATTATTATAGAAAAAACAGAGGAGATCATAGGATGCATATTTTTCTTTATGTAACAGATTTTATTGTGCCGTTTATGATTTTGTCGATTGTTATTTATGGACTGAGCATGGAGGTGGATGTCTATGATACCTTTATCAAGGGGGCAAAAAGCGGATTTCTCACGGTGATCAAGATTATGCCGACATTAATTGGGCTCATGGTGGCGGTGGGGATTCTGCGGGCATCGGGATTTTTGGATTACATATCGGAGCTGCTGGGGATGTTTACCGGGCGGTTTGGGTTTCCGGGAGCACTTATGCCGCTTACCATAGTGAAAATGTTTTCCTCCTCAGCGGCTACCGGACTTCTTCTGGACATTTTCAAGGAATTCGGGACAGACTCATATATAGGCCGGATCGCTTCTATTTCCATGGCATGTACGGAAACGATCTTCTATACAATGTCTGTTTATTTTATGACGGCGAAAGTGACAAAAACCCGGTATACTCTGGCAGGGGCGCTGATCGCTACCTGCGCGGGGCTGGCTGCGAGTGTGGTACTGGCGGGAATGATGTAAAGTGGAAGGCGCTAAAAAGAAGAGGTATGGTTTTACTCTTCTTGCAGATACACGAGAGCGTGCTGAATGGTTCCCGGGATATAAAAAAGTTCTATAAGTCTTTTTGCATGAATCACCGAAAATAGATTGACTTCCGAAGCAAAATGTGGATAATAGTAAAAGATATATTCATAAGTGACAAGACACATAATATGACAGAAGATAATGAGAGTAAAGGTGAGGATGAGCAATGAAAGAGTTTCTAAAGAAAAAGAATATCATTTTTTCCGCTAAACGTTATGGGATTGATGCCTTAAGTGCCATGGCACAGGGGCTTTTCGCATCTCTGCTGATCGGGACGATCATCAGCACGGTGGGAGAGCAGACAGGTCTCGATATTTTAGTGACCATCGGCGGGTATGCCAAAGGAGCGACCGGAGCGGCGATGGCTGTTTCCATCGGATTTGCCCTGCAGTGTCCGCCGCTGGTGCTGTTTTCCCTGGCGGCCGTGGGAATGGCGGCGAACGAACTGGGCGGCGCGGGAGGCCCGTTGGCTGTTCTGGTCGTGACCATATTTGCGGCAGAATTCGGGAAATTGGTCTCTAAGGAGACGAAGATTGATATTATTGTGACTCCGCTGGTATCTATCGTTGTAGGTGTGGCGCTTTCCATCTGGTGGGCGCCTGCGATCGGCGCGGCAGCCAGCAGCGTGGGGAAGGCGATCATGTGGGCGACTGAGCTTCAGCCTTTCTTTATGGGAATCGTGGTATCAGTCATCGTGGGAATCGCACTGACGCTTCCCATCAGCAGTGCAGCAATCTGTGCGGCGCTTTCCCTGACCGGACTTGCGGGAGGAGCTGCGGTTGCAGGTTGTTGTGCGCAGATGGTAGGGTTTGCTGTGATGAGTTTTAAGGAAAACAAGTGGGGCGGACTGTTTGCCCAGGGAATCGGAACTTCTATGCTTCAGATGGGAAATATTGTAAAGAATCCCCGGATCTGGATTCCCCCTACACTGGCATCCGCTATCACCGGACCGATCGCTACCTGCATTTTTCATATGAAGATGAACGGAGCCGCCGTGGCATCCGGCATGGGAACCTGTGGGCTGGTAGGACAGATTGGAGTATATACCGGATGGCTGAATGATATCGCTGAGGGAAGTAAGGCGGCGATCACCGCGATGGACTGGCTGGGACTTTTGCTGATCTGCTTTGTTCTGCCGGCAATATTATCCTGGGCAATCGCCATTCCGATGAGGAAGGCAGGATGGATCGGGGAAAATGATTTAAAACTGGATCTGTAATACTGGTAACCCGATGAGAAGTGTCTGACTACAGAAATGCTGTAAATGTAAAACAGAGACGCCGGTATTGGAAAATGATTAGAGCATGAAAACATACTGCATATAGCCTTTTGATAGATTTTGAGAGGTTATATGCAGTATGTTTGTTGCCGGGCATATCAATCCCGGTTCACGAGCATAGTAAATGCTCACTGGCCTTTAAACAAGGTTTTTTAAAAGGGGAAATATTTTACCGGGTTTCATTCAGGAGTTTTTCGTGAGTATAAGTGGAGACGATGTCAAATGGTGCAGGGCCGACATCGAGGACTGCCTGGTGGAAGTCTTTCTGCGTGAATTCATCTCCCAGCTTTGCAGCGATTTCTTTCTTTAAGTTAAAGAATTGCAGATAGCCGAGGTAGTATTTCAGATAATTTCCCGGATCGCCGACAATCAGTTCGTAGACGTTTTGAATCGCATTTACATCCGTAATTCCGTAATTTTTGAAAAATGCGGCAGTATCGGAGAGGGTCCAGCCGTCATAATGGATTCCCATATCGGCAAGTGCATAGAGTGCCAGCATGACAGAGCTGTTCTTTTGGAGGAGTACAGCCTCGTCTTTGGAAAGCGGTGCGAGATAATAGGACATCATCTCTGCATAAGTAGCCCAGCCCTCCACATAGCCGCCGAAGTCCAGAATGCTTCGGATGGGGTCCGCCTGCCTGGAGGCATGATATACGGTCTGATAGAGATGTCCGGGATAGCCTTCGTGGGCCAGGGTGGTAAAAAGATTCAGCCCTTCTACTGTCTGACCACGATTGATATAGATTACATTTTCTGAAGTATTGTCGATGGCCGGAATCATATAGAAAGCCGGGCTTAGATATTCCTCCATGGCTGAAGGTACATATTTTACACTGGTGTTTACTGAAGGAATCTCAGGAAAGGCTCCGGTTATTTTGCTCTTCAGGTCGTCCAGGATCGAGGTGGGGGCGGCAAGGTCAAGAACCGAAGAAGAATCCACCCGGACAACAGGATTTTGGTTTAAAGAGGGTGATGTTAAAACCGGGGCACCGCTCGCACGGATCGCCGTCGGTGCGGTGTATGTGGACTGACCGGTTTGGCTTCCGGCAGGAAACAGTACACTTTCCATGGCATTTAAGTCTTCGGCAATCTGTTTTTTGGTCATTTTCTGGAGTCTGGGGATGGAAGAGGAGATTCCGGTGCTTTGACGTACAATGTATTTGTAATAGTTTTTTCCATCAGGAAGAAAGCAGAGCCCTTTCTCATTTTTCCCGCTTCCTTTTAGGTGTTCCAGTCCATCGGCCAAATGCTGATAAGCCGGGAAGATAACCCCGGTGATCTGTGTTGCGTTTTCTTGTATCAGTTCTTCTTTTTGGGCATCTGAAAGTTCGGACAAATTATTCAGACGCTCTTCAAATGTGGTATAGAGATAGTTTTCCTTTCCCATTTCTACGAAAGAATGACACTGGGAAATGACGGAATCTGCCTGGTAGTCGGGCATGAACAGTCCATTTCTTGCTTTCGCGTTTTGAAAGAGGAGAAGGGAGTCAAAATAAGTGCCCGTCTGCCCGAGGAGCTGAAGATAGGTTTTTATGTCTGCTACATCGTAAAACTGGTATTCAGAAAGCAGAACGGGGAGTTGGGCGTGAATGCCGGTGATGGGGCTTAAGGGTTCCTGATACAGAAGATAGTCTGCTCCTGATACTGCTGTATCCAGATAGGAATCCAGGATGTTGTAGGTCAAGCGGTTTTCGGATGACAGATCAGCATTCTCAAATTTGTGCAGGGAGGAGATCACGTTTTCGGTGGACGCCTTCACCGCAGCCGCATCTGTAGTAAAGCCGCCGTATGTAACCGGGGAATTCTCGATCCCATATTTGTCGGGGTTTTGGAGCGTGTAGTGGAGACTGATGGTACTTGCTGATACTTCCTGACAAAAGAGCTGGTTTGTAAATCTGCAAAAATCTTCGTCATCCGATTTGCCTCGGCTGCATCCGGTGAGGAAAAGGGAAATAAAAAGAAACAAGATAATAGAAAGAAAATACTTTCTTTTTGTGTGAGGAGAGTTTGAGTGATTCATGGAAACTCCGATAAAGATTTTTTATATTTTATGATGAAACACGAGAAAGTAGACGGGAAATGAAATAGCTGCCGGCGACGTTTGAAAAGTGAAGCCGGCAGCTATTGTTTAAAATGTTAAGCTTTTATCTTCTGCACTATTTCTGCCGTATATCAGTCAGTCTGTTTACTGCCCCGTCAAAAGAAGTATTGATGTACATATACGGCAGCAGATCTTCGTCTGTCAGATATCCCAGATGGCAGGTCAGAGTCTCCCCTTTTTCCGGGGTTGCCCAGAAGAAATGGGAATCTGTGTTTTCGGTCATAGAACCGTCAAAGTAAACGGGTTCAGTGCCAAGCAAAGCTCCGTTGTCCTGATAAGCATCCAGCGGTTCGATGCCATTTTCCCCTTCTTTCAGGTAATTCAGAGAATAGAGTGTGCAGATTTCGTTTCCCTGAGGAAGGGCTGCGGCATCTTTGGTATTCGTTATTTCTAAAGTAAGATAAACAAATTTTCGTTTCACTGTTTCTGCCTTTGTGACTTCATCCAAAGAAGTAATCCCGTCTCTGTATTTGACAGTCTTGCGCTCGTATTCTTTCAGGTTTCCGGAAGCATCTGCGATTTCTTTGGCTTCATCGGCAGAAATCCCCATTCCCAGATAAGCTGTGGCCATATAGCCATACTCTTCAAAAATTACGTGAACTTCCTTGTCGAACCCTTTTCCATCGATGGGAGCGGCCCTCTGAATCAAAAATGCCTGATGACTGCCACCGAAAATTCTTCATAGTCGATGGTATAGGTGGATTCAAAGGTCCAGTCATCCACATCCAGTTTGGTCAGGAAAAGAGAGACGCCGTGTGCATCCGTACCGTTATCTGCGGAAACCTGGTATTTGCCGGGGGAATTTTTTAATGGTTCGCTTCCTTCGGGAAGGCAGCTTTGCCAGGATGCGGTCAAGCACCATGTGGGCGGCGAGGCTGGAGATCATCCGGCTGATGTCATCTTGGCCGTCAGAAGTACCCGCGTCATCAAGCGGAACCAGGCAGCGGCTGTGGTTTTGGTTCTTTCGATACTGGTCGATGGCCGTTGATTTGATCGTCCGAAAAACATATGCCCGGCTTTCAGGGGCGGCGGGATCTTTGATTTTGGAGATTCCCTTCAGCAGCCGGACAAATGCTTCCTGAACCGCATCTTCCGCCTGCCATTCATTATTCAGTATGGAAAATGCAGCAAAGTACATCTTCTGCTCATACAAATCGTATAATTGCTCCAGTTTTTGAGTATTGCTTAAGTTTCGCATTGGTTTCCCCTTCTTTTTGCGCATCAGGCAGCAGATTATATTTTGCCTTCCGCTTGATGCAGTTTCTTTCTTAGCAGGAATCTGCGTGAAAATGATTTGGCGCGCCTGATTGAATATTCTATATATTATAACGTCTGGGTGAGACAAAATGGGACTGGAAAGAGGAAAATTATTTCATACCGAAAAATGATTATTGATAAATGAAGTAATAGGTTTTCGAGGGAACGGTTTTGTGTTATACTATTTACCAGATGTGACGTAATGCATAACCTGACAGGTGTGCCCTACAATAGGTACAAAGAGAGCTTCGGGTATATAGATCGAAAAGGAGACGGAGGTACTTTCTGGGTTATGAGTATTACGGATTGATTCATTTTGTAATCAGGGTAGTATATAAAATAAATTTAACGGAGGATTTTTACCATGAATTTGATTACAGTTAAACAGTTATACAAAGCTCCGGCTGACTATCTGGACAAAGAAGTCACCATCGGCGGCTGGGTGCGCAGTATCCGCGATTCTAAAGCATTTGGATTTATCGTTGTGAATGACGGATCTTATTTTGAACCGCTTCAGGTCGTTTATCATGACACGATGGATAATTTCACAGAAATCTCCAAACTGAATGTAGGTTCTGCGATCATCGTGCGCGGAACTCTGGTCGCAACCCCGCAGGCAAAACAGCCCTTTGAGATTCAGGCGGAAGAGATCACGGTAGAGGGAGCATCCACTCCGGATTATCCGCTCCAGAAGAAGCGCCATAGTTTTGAATATCTGAGAACCATTTCTCATCTGCGTCCGAGAACCAACACCTTCCAGGCAGTTTTCCGCGTGCGTTCTCTGACAGCCTATGCGATTCACAAATTCTTCCAGGAGAGAGATTTCGTGTATGTGCATACCCCGCTGATTACGGGAAGTGACTGTGAGGGTGCAGGAGAGATGTTCCGCGTCACCACGCTGGATATGGAAAATATTCCGAAAAACCCGGACGGAACGGTGGACTATTCTCAGGATTTCTTCAATAAAGAGACAAGTCTTACCGTGAGCGGGCAGTTAAATGGCGAGACATACGCACAGGCTTTGCGCAACATTTACACCTTTGGCCCTACCTTCCGCGCAGAGAACTCCAACACAACCCGTCATGCGGCAGAGTTCTGGATGATCGAGCCGGAGATCGCATTCGCAGATCTGGACGATGATATGGCTCTGGCGGAGAGTATGCTGAAATATGTGATCCGCTATGTGATGGAAAATGCACCGGAAGAGATGAAGTTCTTCAACTCGTTCGTAGATAAAGGTCTGATCGACAGACTGAATAACGTGGTAAATTCCGATTTCGCAAGAGTAACTTATACGGAAGCGATCAAAATTCTGGAAAAGAACAATGACAATTTTGAATACAAGGTATCCTGGGGCGCAGACCTGCAGACTGAACATGAACGCTATCTTACCGAGCAGGTGTACAAACGTCCGGTATTCGTGACGGATTATCCGAAGGAGATCAAAGCCTTCTATATGAAGATGAACGATGATAACAAGACCGTAGCGGCAGTTGACTGCCTGGTACCGGGAATCGGAGAGATTATCGGCGGCAGCCAGAGGGAAGATGATTACGACAAACTTCTCGCAAGAATGCAGGAACTGGGACTTAAGGAAGAGGATTACGGTTTCTATCTGGACCTCAGAAAATACGGTTCCACCAGACATGCAGGCTTCGGATTGGGATTTGAACGCTGCATCATGTACCTGACCGGAATGTCCAACATCCGCGACGTCATCCCCTTCCCAAGAACCGTAAATAATTGCGAACTTTAGCGATGAGCACGAACGCGGGAAAGCAATGGAAGGAAATGGCTGCTCGCAGACATTTTCCTGGAAGTGCTTTCCCATGTGAGTGCAACGGAAAGTGAGGGACCTAAGGTCCCGAGGTTGCGTTCGCGCGGGAAAGCAAGCGGAAAAGTGAAATGACACAAGGTGAGGGGGAGCACAAAAGAGCCGGGGAGGCAGAGTATGAATATATTAATAGTGGACGACGAAAGAGAGATCGCAGATGTAGTGGAGCTGTATCTGCAAAATGAATATCATGTTCTGAAATTCTATACAGGTGAGGATGCCCTTGCCTGTATAGAAAATACAAAAATCGATTTAGCAATTCTGGATGTCATGCTTCCAGATATCGACGGGTTTACCATTTTGAAGAAAATACGGGAAAAGTATACCTTCCCGGTTATTATGTTGACGGCCAAAATAGAATATCTGGACAAAATCACCGGACTTACCATGGGAGCAGACGATTACATTCCCAAGCCGTTTAACCCACTGGAGCTGGTTGCACGGGTGAAAGCACAGATGCGCCGTTACACACAGTACAATGACGGCGGCAATAAGAAAACTGGAGATGTGATTGATTTTGGCGGCCTGGTCATGAACCGGGAATCGCATGAGTGTACATACAATGAACTGCCGCTCACATTAACTCCGACGGAGTTCCAGATTCTCTGGATCTTGTGTGAGAATCGGGGGAAGGTGATCAGTTCTGAGCAGCTCTTTGAGCAGGTCTGGAACGAGGATTACTACAAAAACAGCAACAATACCGTGATGGTCCACATCCGGCATCTGCGCGAAAAGATGTCTGGGCCGGGCGGCAAATCGGACTTCATTAAGACGGTGTGGGGAGTGGGATATAAGGTTGAATAATCATTACCGCAAACTAAAACTCAGCATTCTGCTTCAGACTGTGTTCGTTACGGCGCTCACCGTGCTGGTGGGCGGTTTCATTCTGGAGTATTTAATCGACGGCATTTATAATGACAGCTTTGCAAATGTCTTCGTGCAGTTTCTCACCAGCCTGCATGTGAGTGAAGAGCGGGCGGTGGAATTATACTGGACGTTGATCGGACATAACAAAGAATTCTTTATGATTCTGGGATTTCTTGCGCTTTTTGCGCTCTTTTTCTATGTCGCTCTGACAAAAATGACCAAATATCTAAGACAGGTAGAAGTAGGAATCGAAAACATTTTATCTGATTCTAATGAGCCGATTCATTTAATTACAGAGCTGGCACCTTTGGAAGAACGCCTAAATGAAATCAAGAATACTATAAAACGCCAGGAGAGGGAGGCATTGGAAAATGAGCAGAAGAAGAATGATCTCGTTCTGTTTCTGGCTCATGATCTGAAAACGCCGCTGACTTCGGTGGTGGCCTACTTAAGTATGCTGGACAGCTATCCGGAAATGCCAAAGGAGGAACGTGCCAGATATACACATATATCTCTGGAAAAAGCAACCCGCCTGGGAGAACTGATTCAGGAATTTTTTGAAATTACCCGCTTCAATCTCCAGGATATCACGCTGGAGGAAACGGAGCTGAATATGACGATGATGCTGGAGCAGATTGCCGATGAGCTGTACGGTGTTCTGCAGGAAAAACATCTCACCTGCCGGGTGGATGCGGAAGAGGGGCTCGTGGTAAAAGGTGATCCTGACAAGCTGGCAAGAGTTTTTGATAATATCTTAAGAAATGCGATCGTTTATTGTAAGGGCGATTCTGAATTGAGAATTACCGCGCGAGGGTTACGTGAAGGAGTAGAGATCATATTTGAGAATGAAGGGCACACGATTTCGCCGGAAAATCTGGAGAGGATATTTGACAAATTCTACCGTGCCGATGCGGCCAGGCAGAGCCGGACAGGCGGGGCCGGGCTGGGGCTTGCCATTGCCCGGGAGATTGTGGAGCTGCACGGCGGAAAGATTGCAGCGGAAAGTGAAGAGGGGAAGACAAGGTTTATTGTAAACCTGCCATACGAGAAAGGGGAGAAAGAGGATGAAATTCATGCACGTGGCAGACGTCCATCTCGGGGCAAACCCGGACGCAGGAAGGGCATACACCGAAAACCGGGGCGCAGAACTTTGGGATAGCTTTGAGCGTGTGGTTCGTGTCTGTGAAAAAGAACAGGTTGACCTGCTTCTGATCGCGGGGGATTTGTTCCACCGTCAGCCGCTTAGGCGGGAACTGAAGGATGTGGATTATCTGTTTCAGAGTTTAAGTCGGACAAAAGTTGTATTCATTGCCGGGAATCATGACTATCTGAAACCAACTTCCTATTATTTCAATTTCCCGTGGAGTGAGAATGTGTATCCGCTTTTGGGAAACGAGATAGAACATATAGAATTTCCAGAGCTTGGAACCTGTGTCTATGGACTTAGTTATGAGAAAAGAGAGATTACAGAGCATCTGTATGATGATGCATTTCCCGAAGGCCGTCAGCCAATCGAGATTCTGTTAGCTCACGGTGGAGATGAGAAACATATACCGATAAATAGAAACAAATTAATGGATTTGGGATATGATTATATTGCACTTGGACATATTCATCGCCCCGGCGAGTTGCTGAAAAGCCGAATCTGCTATTCGGGCGCCTTGGAGCCGACAGACAAGAATGATATTGGTCCCCACGGTTATATGATCGGAACACTGGAACGGGGGCAGGCGAAAATCCGCTTTGTACCATTTGCCAAAAGGGAATACATTCATATGGATGTGGAAGTGGAGAAAAACATGGCAGCTTTGGAGATCAAAAATCGTGTGGCAGAGGCCATTCGGACACGTGGCACAAAAAACATTTACAAAATCACGCTGAACGGCTTCCGTGATCCTGACATTCGTCTGGATACCGATGCGATGGACACCTATGGCAACATATTGGAAATCATCGATCAAACAACTGCGGCGTACAATTATGAAAAAATCCGTCTACAGAATGAAGATAATTTATTAGGAAGATACATCGAATGCCTGCAAGACGGTCCGGAGGGGAGTATCCGGCGGCAGGCGTTATTTGAAGGAGTGCGTGCGCTTCTGGAAACGAAAAGGGGCTAACTATGAAAATCCATTCAATGATTCTGAAAAATTTTGGCAGATTTGCGAATAAAGAAATAGAGCTGAAAGATGGGATCAACCTGATTTACGGAGAAAACGAGTCCGGTAAATCTACTTTGCATACATTTCTGAAAGGAATGTTGTTTGGTATGGAGCGGGGAAGGGGAAGAGCGGCGGCGTCTGATACCTTTAGCCAATATGAGCCCTGGGAAAATCCTTCCCACTATGCCGGGGCGTTGAGATTTGAATGCGGAGGGCGGAATTTCTGTCTGGAACGCCATTTTGACAAATACGCAAAAAGTGCTGCTCTTTTCTGTGAGGATGATGGCGAGGAGCTCTCAATCGAACATGGAGATCTGGAAATGCTGCTTGGAGGGATGCAGCAGTCCGGCTATGAGAATACTATTTCTATCAGGCAGCTTGGAAGTGCCGTGGGAAATTCTCTTGCGGAGGAACTGAAGGATTATGCCGCGAATTATTATGCTGCCGGGAGCAGTGACCTGCAGCTGGCAGATGCCATTGCAATGCTCAGAGAGCAGGAACGCCGTTTGGACAAGGAACTGCGTAAAGTAGATATGGAAAATCAGGCAAGGCGTGAGCGGATAGAGCAGGAGGCATCCTACATCTGGCGGGATATGCGCCGTCTGGAAAAAGAAATAAGCCAGGCTCAGGAGGCGCAGGACATCTGCAAAAAAGAGTGGGACGAGCAGGAAGAGAAGACACGCCGCCGTCAGGAGCTGGAAAAACAGCAGGGACGCTTTGATAATTGGCGAATACATCCACTGGAAATTCTGACTATGTTTGCGGCGGTCATTCTATCGTTTATCCTTTTTCGACGTCCCTGGAATTTCCTTGTAGCGATTGTGGTTGCCCTTGCAGCCGGACTCTATGTCTGGAATTGTCTGAAAGACGGGCGACGCAAAAGAGAGGAAGCGCTTCTGCAGGAAAAGGAAGTCTCTGATCAACTGAATGAAGCCATGTCAAAGCATATCTGGACGATTGATAAACTGGAAGAAGACTATCGCGAAAAACAGGTACAATACGAAAATCTTCAGGAGCAGCTCGAGGAGACCGAACTGCCGCGGGAGACAGACGGAAATTATGAAAAACGCCGTCAGGCATTGAATATGGCGATAGAGACGATTCAAACGCTGGCAGAACAGATGCAGACGCATCTCAGCCGGACCTTGAATGACCGGGTTTCGAAAAACTTAAGTGCGATCACCGGAGGGAAGTATGGGAAGGTCTGGGTGGATGAGATGCTTAATATCCATGTACTTAGCGAGGGGCGGAAAATTCCCTTGTACCAGTTGAGCCGTGGAACGATGGAGCAGATTTATCTGTCTATCCGGCTTGCGGCTGCGGAGCTGATTTATGAGGAAAAATATCCTTTGATTTTAGACGATACTTTTGCATATTATGATGACAGACGGCTGGATAATGTATTGAAACTTTTGAGTGAATATCCGGGGCAGGTGATTTTGCTGACTTGCCAGGAAAGAGAAGAGAAAGCTTTGAGGAAAATAGGGGTTGAGTATTGGCGGGTTAGGATTTAGGGGGAGTCCGCAGGCGGCTGAGAGGGGCGCAGCGATCGCGAATGCTCATTGACTCCAGGACATGGTGTGAGAACGGGACGGATTGGAGTATAGCGGGTAGTTGGGAGTTAGCTGCGGCATTAGAATGTATAGAGGGGGAAATTTGGGGAAAATAGAAGTCCGGGGCAGGGACCTTTTCGGAGGCCTGTCCCGGACTTTGTGATAGCAGTTTTAGTCTTCCGGTGTCGGGAGTGGACTAAAACTTTTATTTATTCAATTACTTTTTCTTATTCGATTTCTTCCCCGCGCCTGTACATCTCCACGATATTTTGGATTCTTTCGCTGGGATCCAGGATACTGCTGATCGATCCGTCGTGATTTAGGGTATCGATCACCAGTGCAATATACTTACTCATATCACAGTTGATATAATACGGTCTGCTCAGAAGTTCCGGCGGCTGGTAGATCAGATTCGTGGTCAGGATGCCGTCCAGCATTCCGTCTTCGTACGCCTTATCGAACTTATCCATACCATTTGTAAAGAGTCCAAATGTAGCAGCGGCATAGATTCTCTTTGCCTTGCGCGCTTTAAGCTGGCTTGCCACATCCAGGATACTGTCTCCGGAAGAGATCATGTCATCCAGAATGATTACATCCTTGCCTTCCACGGAAGAGCCAAGGAATTCATGTGCAACGATGGGATTCCGCCCGTCCACAACTCTGGTGTAATCACGCCGTTTGTAGAACATACCCATATCCAGTCCCAGCACGTTCGCCAGATAAATCGCCCGTCCGGTGGCACCCTCGTCCGGACTGATGGCCATCATGTGGTCACTGTCGATCTGCAGATCCTTTACGGTGTGCAGCAGTCCTTTCACGAACTGATAGGTCGGGCGTACCGTCTCGAATCCGTTGAGCGGGATTGCATTCTGTACCCGCGGGTCGTGGGCATCGAAGGTCACGATATTATCTACGCCCATGCGTACCAGCTCCTGAAGAGCAAGAGCACAGTCCAGGGACTCACGGCCGCTTCTCTTGTGCTGGCGGCTCTCGTAAAGGAAGGGCATGATGACATTCAGACGTCTTGCTTTCCCTCCTACAGCGGCGATAATTCGCTTCAGGTTCTGGAAATGGTCATCCGGTGACATATGGTTGGTATTTCCGGTCAGAGAATAGGTCAGGCTGTAATTACATACATCCACCATAATGTAAAGGTCTTTGCCGCGGACTGATTCTTCAATGATACCTTTGGCTTCCCCGGAGCCAAAGCGCGGTACTTTTGCGTCGATGAGATAGGTGTCTTTCTCATACCCGTTAAAGACGATGTTGTCCTTATGGGCGTGTCCTCCCTCTTTTCGCCATCTTACAAGGAACTTGTCTACTTCCGTTCCCATATCCTCGCATCCTGCACAGGCAATGATGCCCAGTGAGCCTACGGGAATATTGTCCAGAATTCGTTCTGTTCGGTGTAACATTTAGTTTTCCTCCCTGTTCATAAGTTTCTTTTGAATACGGATGTCATCGCCTGCAAGGCGGATCATCTTATAGTGGTTGCTGATACGGGAAAAAGTGCGTTCCGTATAATGGTTTTTGATTTCCTCCAGATTAAAATTGGTGGAAATGATGGTTGATCTCTGGTTTAGTATGCGCTCATTTAAGCATACAAATAGCTGTGAAATTACAAATTCGGTATTACGCTCTGTGCCCAGATCATCAATGATGAGTAGGTCACAATTCTGAATCTGTTCGCAGAGCATAGCACTTTCATCAGATTTGGAAAGCACATATGCCATCTGGGCATCTACAAATTCTGTGGCAGTTAAGTAAAGAACGGAATGGATGGACTCCATCACCTCTTTTGCAATGCAGTGGGTAAGGAAAGTCTTACCACAGCCTGTTGTGCCAAAAAGGAGTAGGTTTAAAGAAACGTTATCAAAACTGTCCACAAAATCCCGGCATGTGCGGTAGGCTTCTTCGGCCAGCTGGCGGGAGCTTTTGCCGGTAAGCCGGTCTATATAATTTTTAGAATAATAGTCAAAAGAAAAGTAGTCAAAATTTTCTGTTTTTAAAATCCCTTCTAAATGAGAGCGGGTGTAAAATAAATCAATGATCGCTTTTCGGAAACAATGGCATTTCTCAGTGCCTATGTAACCGGTGTCCTTGCAGTCCGGGCAGTCGTAGATCGGTTCCAGATAATCTGCAGGATAGTCTGCATCAGCAAGAAGCCGGGCTTTTTCACCGGAGAGGGACTGAAGCTGTTCTTTTAGGTTGTCAAGGGCAGCATCATCTCCGTCCAGGAGCTTTTTCGCCTGTTCCAAACTGATGAGAGATACGGAATCATCAATGTCACGAATCTCAGGAATACGCGAATAGACCTGCTCAAAATGCTGGTTCAGCTTATGGCGGTTTTTGACTTGTTTTTCTTCGTAAATCCTCATTAATTCATTGTATTGTGAATTGGTAAGAGACACGGTAAACTCCTTTTCGGTTTAAGCTTAACTGCTTTGAAGCAGATTTCTGGTAAGCTCATCCATATTATAAGTATGTTCTTCAAACTGGCAGGCATTGGCCACGGAGGATACTCCCTGGCGGCTTGACTGTACAGATGTAGATTTCTTGGTATTCATCTTGTCTTTGGCAAAGGCATCATCCAGCATACGGACATCACTTAATGTATGTACCTTCCGGCAGTGCCAGTTCTCCAGTATGCGGTCAGTATATTCAAAGCTGGGCTGATGAATTGCCTTCATGGTTCTGCTGATCGCTTCAAGAATCATCTCGAGATCGAAAGCCTGGCTCTCAGTCCATTTGCGGATATATGCCAGTTCTGGTGCGGCCGGACCCCGGCCCTTGATTCCGTATGCGTTCAGGATGGAATAGCATGTCTTATTATAAAGTGCGGAGGTACTTCGCGCCTGCTCCACGGAGGTAATGTGTGCATCTGCCCAGGAAAGGGCAACCTTCTGGATGTAAGCCATGCTCTTGTGGCCATTTTCCACACAGTATTCGATCAGATAATCGATCAGATCGGCAGAAAAACCCAGGGTCTCATAAAAATAGGTGATGCTCTCCATCTCGGTATGATTTAAAGGCTTGCCCATGTATTGCTCTGCCACAAACAGAATCTGTTTTAGTTCTTTACGGTTTTCTGTATGTCGGGCCGGAGTGGTATCTTTGTTCTTGCCGGAACTCAAACCTGCCGCGGAAACAGCTTCTGCGTTTGCCGCTGCGAGTGTATCCGGCTGTAAAAAACGAATCGTATCCTGGCTGGCGCGGCGAGCCTCTGCACCGGAGAGAATGTGTCCTCCGGAGTCATTATGGGAACTGTGCGAAAAGGAAGTATTCCGGCTGGGAGCACGTCCCATCTCAACGCCGATTACGTTCTGGGCCTCATCATACTCCAGGGTCATAAGTCCTTCTTTTTCCCAGTATTTAAGAGCACGTACAATGTCCCCTTCCGTGTTCTCAAGATAATCTGCCATATAAGAGATACTTAAGGACACACAAGGATTATTCAAGTGGCGCAGTAAAAGCAGATATACTTTTACATATTCTCCGTTTGCTGATGCCATGTAATTGTCGATAAATTCATTCTCAATCAGGGTAGTATTGCCCTGAAAACGATTACGAAGTATTAAAGCACTCATTCTCATTCCGCCTTTACTGTCAGGTATTTCTCGTGTTATCTTGCCTGATTAGTATAACATGGGACAAAGGCGGGAAAAAGAATTTTTTGACCCGATTTTCGGGTTTTTTGTGGATAAATTTATGTGGATAATGGGGATAACTAGCCTTTCAAAAGTTCTTCCCCAATGTTTACAACGTCTCCGGCACCCATGGTTATCAACAAGTCCCCTTTTTGACAGTGTTCCAGCACATACTGTTCTATTGCCTCGAAGCTTGGGAGATATATGGAATCCCCGCCCCGCATTTTCACGGCATCAGCGATCTGGGCAGAAGAAACCCCCAGTGTATCTGTTTCCCTGGCGGCGTAAATATCTGCCATGATCAGATGATCGGCATGAGAAAGCGCTTCCACAAATTCCGGGAATAAGGACTTGGTCCGCGTATATGTGTGAGGCTGGAAGATACACCACAGCTCCCGGTGTGGATAATTTGCCGCCGTTTTCAAGGTTGCCGCGATCTCAGTCGGGTGATGGGCATAATCGTCGATGATCGTAATGCCGTTTCGCAGGCCTTTGTACTCAAAACGTCTGTCGGTTCCATGGAAAGAGAGTAGTCCTTCCTGTAAGGTTTTAGAAGATACCTTAAGCAGGTCTGCTGCAGCAACAGCGGAAAGGGCGTTAAGGATATTGTGCTCCCCGCCAACAGAGAGGGTGATACGCTCCCCTGTATTTCCATCCCGTATTACGTCAAAGGATCCGCAGCCGTGATCGTCGTAGCTGATGTTTCCTGCCTTGTAATTTGCGGAATCATCCTGCCCGAAGGTAATAATCCGGCAGCGCAGACCTTCCGTAAAATAGCCCAGATTCTCTATGCCGCTGTTAATGATCAGAGTGCCGTCCTCAGGAAGCAGTTCGGCAAAGCGGCGGAAAGAATGGCGGATATCATCCAGATCTTTAAAAAAGTCCAGATGGTCTGCGTCGACATTTAAAATAATGCCGATTTTTGGGAAAAAATGCAGGAAGCTGTTGGTGTATTCACAGGCTTCCGTCACAAATACTTCGGAATCGCCCACGCGGATATTACCGCTGATGGCTTTTAAGATACCCCCCACAGAAATAGTCGGGTCCAGCTCTCCGGCAAGAAGGATATGGGAGAGCATAGAAGTAGTGGTAGTCTTGCCGTGAGTTCCGGATACTGCGATCGGAACGGCATAATTCTTCATAAGTTGTCCAAGAAGCTCCGCTCTGGAAAGCAGGGGGAGATTCTGGCGTTTTGCCTCTATAAGTTCTTCATTATCTTCATGAATGGCTGCAGTATACACAACAGCATCAATTCCGGGGATTATGTTGGAAGCCTTTTGGCCGTAGAAAACAACCGCGCCTTTTTGCTCCAGATGATCTGTGAGTGAGGATTCTTTGGAGTCTGAGCCGGAGACCGTAAATCCCTCTTTCAGAAGAATCTCTGCAAGTCCGCTCATACTAATGCCTCCGATACCGATAAAATGAATATGGCATGGATGCTCGAAATCAATTTTATACATAAATTCACTTCCTATAATTTCTATACTAATAATTTTAAGTTTCCTCCTATATTATATACATATATCTGCAAAAAACCAAGCCATTTCTTTTTGGTATATTTCCATAAAAAGTATTGGATAAACGAATTTTTTTTGTAAAATATGTTCACTATATGAAAATGGTGTGCTATAATCAATATTATCAATAAGAAATTTACAGCAAAGGGGTGAAGACATGATAAAAAAAGAAATGATAGCGATGCTGCTTGCCGGAGGTCAGGGCAGCCGTCTTGGTGTATTGACCGCCAAAGTGGCGAAACCGGCGGTGGCGTTTGGCGGAAAATACCGGATTATCGATTTTCCACTCAGTAATTGTATTAATTCAGGGATTGATACGGTAGGGGTTCTGACCCAGTATCAACCGCTCAGACTGAACACCCATATCGGAATCGGTATTCCATGGGATCTGGACCGCAATATTGGAGGTGTTTCCATTCTTCCCCCTTATGAGAAGAGTACGAACAGTGAGTGGTATACAGGAACGGCGAATGCGATTTATCAGAATCTGGAGTATATGGAAACGTTTAATCCGGACTACGTGCTGATCTTGTCGGGTGATCATATTTACAAAATGGATTATGAGGTCATGTTAAACTATCATAAGGAACATGATGCCGATGTGACGATAGCAGCCATGCCGGTGCCCATGGAAGAGGCGAGCCGTTTTGGGATTCTGGTAGCGGACGGGGACGGAGAGATCAAGGCGTTCGAGGAGAAGCCGGAGAAACCAAGTAGTAACCTGGCCTCTATGGGGATTTATATTTTTAGCTGGCCGGTGCTGAAAGATGCGCTGATCAAGTTGTCAGCCCAGCCGGGATGTGATTTTGGCAAACATATCATTCCATATTGCCATGCAAACGGTAAGCGAATGTTCGTTTACGAATATAACGGATACTGGAAGGATGTAGGAACCTTGAACTCTTACTGGGAAGCCAATATGGAGCTGATTGATATCATTCCGGAGTTCAACTTATATGAGGAGTTCTGGAAGATTTATACAAATAGTGATATTATTCCGCCGCAGTATATTTCCGATCAGGCAGTGATCGGAAGAAGTATCATCGGTGACGGGGCGGAGATTTACGGAGAAGTGCACAACTGTGTGATTGGTTCGGGAGTTACGATCGGACAAGGTACGGTAGTCAGAGATTCCATCATTATGAAGGATGTGACGATTGGAAATGGCTGCGTGATCGACAAAGCGATCATTGCGGAGAATGTTCAGATCGGTGATAATGTTGTGCTTGGTATTGGCGCTGAGGTTCCGAATAAGCTCAGGTCCGACATTTACAATTCGGGACTTGTCACGATTGGGGAGAATTCAGTCGTTCCGCCGAATGTTCAGATTGGAAAGAATACCGCGATCAGCGGTGTGACGGTGAGGGAAGATTACCGTGACGGAATGTTGGAAAGTGGCGGAGCATTAGTAAAGGCGGGTGAGAGATGATGAGAGCAGTAGGAATTATTCTGGCAGGGGGCAACAGCCACAAGATGCGTGAACTCACACGGAGGCGTGCGGTGGCCGCCATGCCGGTTGCAGGCAGCTATCGAAGCATTGACTTTGCTCTTAGTAATATGACAAACTCTCATATCCAGAAGGTGGCGGTGCTGACTCAGTATAATGCCCGTTCCTTGAACGAGCATTTGAATTCGTCCAAGTGGTGGGATTTCGGAAGAAAACAGGGTGGCCTGTATGTATTTACGCCCACGATCACTGCGGATAACGGGTATTGGTACAGAGGTACGGCGGATGCTATTTACCAGAATCTGGATTTCCTGAAAAAATGTCATGAGCCATACGTGATCCTGACATCGGGAGATGCGGTCTATAAGATGGATTATAATAAGGTATTGGAATATCATATTGAGAAGAAAGCGGATATCACCGTGGTCTGCAAAGAACTGGGACCGGAGGAGGATGCCTGTCGATTCGGTACGATTAAGATGGATGACAAGCTTAGGATCGTAGAGTTTGAGGAAAAGCCTATGGTGGCGAATTCTAACACGGTTTCTACCGGAATATACGTGCTTAGAAGACGGCTTTTGATCGATCTGGTAGAGCATTGTGCCGAGGAGGAGCGACATGATTTTGTAACGGATATTTTAATCAGATATAAGAATCTGAAGAAGATATACGGTTATAAAATAGAGGACTACTGGAGCAATATTTCTACGGTAGATGCCTATTATCGGACAAACATGGATTTCCTGAAACCGGAGGTGCGCAGCTATTTCTTTAAACAGCATCCGAATATTTATTCTAAGGTGACAGATCTGCCGCCGGCGAAATATAATCCCGGGGCGGTTGTGAAGAACAGTCTGGTTTCCAGTGGCTGTATCATCAATGGAACGGTGGAGAATTCTGTTTTGTTCAAGAAAGTGTTTGTCGGCAATAATTGTGTTATTAAGAATTCTATCATTTTAAATGATGTATATCTGGGAGATAACACGTACATTGAGAACTGTATTGTGGAAAGCCGTGATACGATTCGTGCCAATACGCGCCATGTAGGCGAGGGCGGCGTGAAAGTAGTTGTGGAAAAGAACGAGAGGTATGCGATGTAGAGGTGCTGTTGTTGCCGGCAGGATATACAGGAGAAAGGGGCTATTATAATGCAGATTACAGATGTGCGTGTGCGGAAAGTCGCAAAGGAAGGAAAGCTGAAGGCAGTGGTATCCATAACGATGGATGAGGAGTTTGTAGTGCATGATATTAAGGTGATTGAGGGTGAGAAGGGACTTTTCATCGCAATGCCGAGTAAAAAGGCAATGGACGGGGAATACCGGGATATCGCACATCCGATTAATTCGGGAACGAGAGAGAGGATTCAGAGGACGATCCTGGAGCGGTATGAGGAGGCGCTTCTGGAGGAGACGGAAGACGAATAGATGAAGTGTTGAAACGGGTGGGAGGGGTCCTGCCCGTTTTTCTTATTGCTGGAGGGACGACGGCTGTACTTCCAGGAATTGGAAAAAAATGGTGATGGTGGACGGGAGATAGTGGGGGAGGGATGTGTGGGTGGTTGAGAAGCGGGTACTGCGATAATTGTGTGTATACTGTTATGGGTATATTATAAAGTTTAAAGGAGAGGTTGATATTTTGGGGGTGGTATTGATAAAATTGAGGGGAAGGAAGATTTTGGAGGTTGTGTGATGGGAAAGAAGGAGAAGAATAAGAGGATTTTGATGTGTGTGCTGGGAGTGTTGGTGTGTGGGATTAGTGTGGGGTTTTTTAAGTGTTCGTTGTTTGGGGTGGATCCGTTTCAGACGTTTATGGGAGGGCTGGATGCGGTGGTTCCGATACAGTTTGGGACGCTTTATGTGATCGCGAATCTGGTGCTTCTTAGTTTTTCTTTTTTTGCGGATCGGCATTATGTGGGGCTTGCGACGTTTGTGAATTTGTTCTTTTTGGGGTATGTGGTGCAGTATTCGCAGGCGTTTTTGAACTGGGTGTTCCCTGATCCGCATATGGGGATTCGGCTGGTGTTTTTGGTGATCGCGGTGGTGGTGATGTGTCTGTCGTCGGCGTTTTATTTTACGGCGGACCTGGGAGTGTCTACTTATGATGCGGTGTCATTGATCATTTCCAAGACGTGGAATAAGATGGAGTTTAAGTATTGTAGGATTGCCAGCGATCTGGTGTGCGTCGTGATTGGGGTTACATTGTATCTGTTTTCCGGACAGGGATGGAAAGGTGTGACTTCTATAGTTGGGATCGGGACGATTATCACTGCGTTTTGCATGGGGCCTTTGATTGAATTTTTTAATGTGCATGTGGCGCGGCCGTTTTTAGAAGGAATGCGAAAGTAGCAAAAGAATGAAATGAAACCGGTTACAAGAATTTGGGCATTTTTCATAAATGACGGGGGAGTGGATGGACAAAAAGAAAGGATTTTTGTGCAGAATTGCAAAAGTTGAAAGAGTGTATTGACAATCCCAGTAAGATGTGTAAAAATGGTCATAGATGAAACCGGTTACATCAGGAGTGAGAAATATAACAATGAAAAATTTTACAATATCGGATATTGCGGAAAAAGCGGGCGTTTCTAAGGCGACCGTATCAAGGGTACTGAATTCACCTGAGAAAGTGGAGGAGGGAACAAGAAAAAGAATTGAACAGATCATGAAGGAGCTGCATTATACGCCTTCGGCAACTGCGCGAAATCTGTCAACACAAGTATCATCTACAATAGGCGTCATTGTACCGGAGATTAGTAATACGTTTTTTGGCGAATTATTTACTGGAATTGAGGAAGTAATCAATAAGAATAATCTTTCGCTTCTGTATTGCAGCAATGAGGATAAGGCCGACAAGGACTTTCTTGCTCTGGATCTTATGAAGACACAGAGGGTAAGGGGTGTGATTTACATACCAGCAGTCAATTATCCTGAGATAGGGATGATGAAAAAGGTGCAAAAAAAGTTAGAAAGTCTTGGGTGTCCGGTGGTTTGTCTGGACCGAGATATTAATCTTCATCTCGATACCATTCATTTTAATGACAAGAAGGCAATGAAGCAAACGGTGCTTTCTTTGGCAGAAGCGGGGCACAGCAGAATTGCTGTTATTAATGGCAACAATGAAAGAAATGTCCTGGCTTCTGAGAGATATGAAGGATATTTAGAGGGGATGAAGGCGGCAGGGCTCGAGGTCAATCAGGAGTTGGTATTCCAAGGGGAATATAAGAAATCATACTCCTATTTGATTACTAAGGAATTACTGAAAAGCCCGGTGCAGCCGACGGCAGTCATTACCTGTAATAATAATCTCGGAAGAGGGTATCTTCAGGCGGTGTATGAGGCAAAGAAACCAGATATTTATACGCATGTGAGTTTGGATAAGCTGGATATGCTTGACATTCTGGGGGTGCCGCTCAACTACATAGAAAGAGATTCTTATGAATTGGGAAAAAGAGGTGCTGAGATGTTGATCAGCCGGATTGCATTTCCGGCAAAACAGGTACAGAATGTGTTGATGGAAGCTCCACTTATGAGAGTAACTTATTAGCAGCTTAGAAAAATAGGGAGAGGCGGGAATATGGCCCGTAAAAAGGTTCCGTCGACTCCCATATTTTTTTGACCGGAATGAAACCGGTTACATCGAAGGAGGTAATTGTTTGAGATTAATATGTGGTTGTGACCCAGCGGCGTTTTATTTCTATAAGCGCCTGATGAAGGCCATGCGGGAAGAAGGTTATGAGATTGAGGATGTTGGTTGCGAGTCGCCAGAAGAGCCTGATGGCGGGAAATTTGCTGAAATAGCCGAGATAGTTGCGGAAAAAATTGTGGCGAACAAGGGTGATTTTGGATTTCTGATGTGTGGTACCGGGCAAGGGATGGCGATGGCTGCGAATAAGGTTCCCGGAATCAGGGCAGTTCTCTGTTATGACGTACTTCCGGCAGTGCTTAGTAAAAACGATAACAACGGTAATATTCTCTGTACAGGTGCCTGGATGATGGAGAAAAAGGGAATCGAATTTACCATGTCAATGCTGAAAGCCTGGCTGTTCAGCAGCTATACAGGAACGCATGAGGACGGAATGGCGGCGCTTAAACGGCTTGATGAGAAAAAATATGCAAGATAGGAGGTGAAGGAGTATGCAGGATCGTTTTCAGGAGTTGTCAAGTATTGCACTTTCAGAGCTTGGACAAGTGTTTGGGAAAATGACGGATGGGAATGTGCGTCCACTGCTTGAAAGTATTAAGAATGCATCGAGGATTTTTCTGTTGGGTGCAGGACGCGAAGGACTTTCTACCAGAGAATTTGCGATGCGTCTGATGCATCTGGGTAAAGAGGCCCATTGGGTATGGGATGATACTACACCGGCGGTAAGAGAGGGAGATCTGTTCATCTGCGCCTGTGGGAGTGCGGATGTATCCCATGAAAATATTATCTGCGATAACGCAAAGAGAGCAGGTGCAAAGCTGACATTAATTACGCCCTCTTCAAGAGGACATCTGCTGACAGTGGCGGATGAGGTGATCAAAATGCCGGCGATGGCCTATAAGGCTGTTTACCAGTCTGAGGAAGAATATGTTCCCACGGTACAGATGATGGGAAATCAGTTTGAACAGGCTCTGTTAGTGTTTTTCGATGTCATCGTGATGATGCTTACCGAAGAAATGGGCATTACAAATGAAGAAATGGAAGCAAGACATCGGAATGTAGAGTAGTAAATCAAAGTTATGAGTGTATGAATAAGTCGACAGCAAAAAGGAGAATTAAAATTATGAAAAGAAAAATATTTGCCCTCGTTTTATCAGTAGCAATGGTGCTCAGCCTGGCGGCATGCAGTACTACAACTTCATCTACCCAAAAAAATGATGACACTCAGGCATCTGAGGATTTGATGGACATCGCTCAGTATAAGTCAGATAAGGATGCATCAGAGTATACAATCGCAGTTGTGGTAAAAGATGGGACTTCTGATTGGTTTAAACGTATGGAAGTTGGCGTGGATGAATTTGGAGAGAAGATGTCTGTGAATGTAATCCAGAAAGGTCCGGCGAATGCGGATGCAGCTTCTCAGGTGCAGCTTGTGGAGGATATGATCAATCAAGGGGTGGATGCACTTTGTGTAGTTCCGACCGATCCGGGTGCGTTAGAGTCCGTGCTGAAGAGTGCTATGGAAAAAGGTATTGTTGTCATCAGTCATGAGGCTTCCGATTTGGAAAATACCCTTTATGATGTAGAAGCTTTTACTGCGGAGTCTTTTGGACAGACTATGATGCAGGAATTGGCAAAGGCAATGGGTGAGAAGGGGCAGTATGCGCAGATGGTGGCATATACCACTTCTACAACACATATGGAGTATTCAAATGCAGAGTATGAATATCAGAAAGAGAATTATCCGGAAATGTCCCTTATCAACGATACCGTACCGTCTGCAGAATCTTCTGAGAAAGTAGATACTGCTTATCAGAAAGCAAAAGAACTGTTAAAAGCGAATAAAGACCTTGCGGGATTTACGGGAGCGGCATCGGTTGATATTCTTGGAGAGGCACAGGCAGTAGAAGAGTTAGGGCTTGCAGATCAAGTATCTATCGTAGGTGTAGGAACTCCGAATGCTTGTAAAGAATATGTAAATAATGGAACTATTGATTCTGTGTGCTTATGGGATCCGGCATTGGCGGGCTATGCAATGTGCAATGTGGCCTATCAGATTCTTCAGGGAAATGAAGTAGGTGAAGGCAGCGATTTAGGATGCGAAGGCTACGAGAGTGTACAGCAGGTAGACGGAACCAACAGATGTCTTCTTGGAAATGCTCCTCTGATTCTTACAAAGGAAAATATTGGGGAATATGATTTCTAGTAAAGTGTAGGTCCCGGGGGTACTGCGGCGACTAAGAAGCTATACGGTACCCCCGTAAAGGGAAGGAGTAAAGAAATGGCTGAAAACATGTTATGTGTTAAAAATATAAAAAAATCCTTTGGCGGTGTGCACGCGCTGAAGGGAGTCGACTTGACGATTAAAAAAGGGGAAACTCATTGTCTTGCCGGTGAAAATGGATGTGGGAAATCTACGATTATTAAAGTGATTTCCGGTTTTTACCAGCCGGATGAAGGAACTATTGAAATTGATGGAAAATCATACGAAAATCTCACAACTTCGGATGCGATTGCGGCAGGAATCCAGGTAATCTATCAGGATTTTTCTATTTTTCCGAACTTGACGGTAATGGAGAATCTGGCGTTTAACCAGGTACTTGCAGAAAAAAAGAAGTTTGTAAATAAAAAAGAATTCAGAAAAATTGCGGAGGAAGCAGTAAAAAAGATTAATTTTGATGTGGATTTAGATGCCAGGGTAGAATCTCTTCCTGTGGCGGATAAACAGTTGATTGCTATATCGCGAGCTCTCCTTCACAATGCAAAGCTCATTATTATGGATGAGCCTACTACGGCACTCACAAGAAAAGAAGTAACCAGATTGTTTGATATTATTGCTGAGTTGAAAAAAGAAGGAATGACGGTATTGTTCGTATCTCACAAACTGGATGAGGTATTTGAAATTTCGGACAGTATCACAGTATTGAGAAGTGGTGAAAACGTGCATAGCTGTCCGATTCATGAAATGACAGAGGAAAAATTTACATATTACATGACAGGCCGGAATTTTGATGCTATTCCTCAAAAAGAAGTACCGGATTTTGAAGGGAAGGAGCCGATGCTTAAAGTGCAAGACTTAAGTGCTCCGGGATTTGAGAATGTCAGTTTTGAGTTGCATGGAGGAGAAGTACTGGGAATTGCAGGCCAGTTAGGAAGCGGCCGTACGGAGCTGAGCCTGGCCCTTTATGGTATGCTAAAGCCTTATGGAGGTACGATTTGGATCGATGGAAGTGAAGTGAAACTAAATTCAGTGGCTGATGCTCAGAAGATGGGGATTGCCCTGGTTCCGGAGGATCGATTGACGGAGGGGTTGTTCTTGCCGCAGCCGATTTATAAGAATATTGCGGTGGCAAGTATGGACTCGCTTGCGGGCAAAGGAGGCTTTTTGAAAGAGAGTAGTGAGCTGGAGTTGTCTCAAGGCTGGGTTGAGGATATTGGTGTTGCAACGAAGGATCACACTCTGCCTGTTATGACACTTTCCGGTGGAAATCAGCAGAAAGTAGTACTGGCGAGATGTCTTGCGACAAACCCGAAGGTGTTGATCCTGAATGGACCGACAGTAGGAGTGGATATTGGAGCTAAATATGATATTCATCAGCTTCTTCGCAGCCTTGCCGGGCAGGGAATGGCAATTCTTGTAGTTTCTGACGATGTGGCAGAAGTGGCAGCGCTTTGCGATAGGGCAATCATCATGAAAGGCGGCCGTGTAGCCGGAGAGCTGGACGGAGCTGACTTGAACGATGAAAATCTGTATGGTGCCACAGTTTAAGGGAGGAAAAGCTATGAATAAAAAAGTAAAAAGCATGGTAAAACAGACGGAGTTCTATGTGCTTTGTATTATTATTGCGTTTGCTGTGATTATACAGATTCGATCAGGGCAGTTCCTGACAAGCAATAATCTGATGGATCTTGTGCGTTCTATGATCGTGCCGGGAATCTATGCAATTTGTGCGCTGCTGAGTTTTGTCAGTACTGGTGCAGATGTATCTTTCCCATTGATCGCGGCGCTCTCCGCTTATGTATCTGTTGTATTGGGAAATAAATGGAATCTTGGAGTAGTGCCTATTTTCCTGATAGCAATTCTTTTGGGATGTCTGATTGGCTGTATCAATGGCTTCTTTATCGTAAAATACCGGTTTAACAGTCTGATTGTGACGTTGGGAACATCTTCTATATGTAGTGGTATTTTGTTTGGTACATTTGAAGCAGGAAGAACTGAGCTGCCGGAGAAATTGTATACAGTGAGCAAAGTTAATATTGCTACGGTAAAAAATTCAGCTACTGGCTTGGGTTCCGCACTGCCAAGTACATTTGTAATTATGGTTGCATTATACGTAATCGCATATCTGGTACTTAATTACACAATGATCGGGAGAAGTGTCTATGCGTTGGGCGGGGATGAGGTCAGTGCTCAGCGTGCAGGTATCGCTGTGGAAAAAGTACGTTTTGGTGTGTTTGTAGTAAATGGCGGTATTGCAGCAATTGCAGGACTTTGTTATGCGATGATGTCATATTTTTATATGCCGAATGAATATGCGGGAGCAGAGATGCTGGTAATTGCAGCGGTCATCCTTGGCGGCACTAGAATGACTGGCGGAGTTGGGACTTTACGCGGCTGTCTTTTGGGGACTTTCTTATTGACAATGGTGAGCAACAGTCTGATTCTGTTTGGAATATCTGTTTACTGGGAGAAGGTTGTAATTGGCGCGATTATTATTGTAGGCACTGCAATTTCTGCAATTCAGGCGAGAAATGCGGGCAATCCGTTTGCGGGAAAGAAGAAAAAGGAGGCATAGAAAATGGATAAGATGATGAAAATGAAAAAGAAAAGTCTTCCTTTTGATGAGAATGTAAGAAGATTGTTTGTAATTCTGGTTGTGCTGCTGCTTGTGACAGGAATTACGAAATCGACAGCTTTTGTCAATTTGGGCAATTTCCAATCTATTGGAAAACAGCTAACGGAATATGGTCTTATGTCCTTAGGAATGGGAATCTGTATGATTAGCGGAGGGATTGATTTGTCAACTGTGTATGTGGCGAATCTTTCCGGAATCTGCGCAGGACTTATATTTCAATCCAGTAATACCGGAGCGGGCGTACTGGCAGGATGTGTTGTAGCTATTTTGGTAGGAGCGCTTTGCGGAGCGTTTAATGGGATGCTTATTAGTTGTTTTCATATTCCGCCAATGCTTGCTACTTTAGGAAGCTATGAATTATTTATGGGAATTTCAGTAGTTCTCTCTGGAGGAAGTACAGTCTCTGTGAACGGGGAAATTGAATTGTTATCCAGCCTGGCGATTTTGAATATCCCGTTGCCGTTTATTATTTTCTTGATTTGTACAGCGGTGCTTGCGGTTATCATGGGAAGGACGAAGTTTGGATCCCGGACTTATTTGGTTGGGACCAGCGAAAAAGCAGCACGTTTTGCGGGAATTCATGTGAAAGCCACAATAATTAAATGTTATCTGATCTCGGGGATGCTTGCCGGAATTGCCGGGCTTATCAGTTTGTCACGCTTAAATTCTGCGAAAGCGGATTTTGGAACCAGTTATACGATGCAGACAATTCTGGTGGCAGTGTTGGGAGGGATTAATCCAAACGGAGGCGCGGGTAAGATCCCGGGAATTGCGTTTTCTGTTATTATTCTTCAGGTGCTGTCCTCTTATTTGAACCAGTTCCCGGCAATCAGTAATTATTATCGTGACCTGATCTGGGGTGCAGCCCTTCTGCTGGTTTTGGTGTTTAATGTGGAGATTTCCAGAAGGGCAGCAAAAAAGAAAGCGTAAGGAGAGAAGTAAAGTATGCAGCATGGAATTTATTATGCTTACTGGGAACATGAGTGGGCAGGTGATTATGGATATTATGTTGAAAAAGCGGCGGAGCTGGGCTTCGACATTTTGGAGATTGCGGCTGGACCTCTGCCGCAATATTCGGAAGCACAGTTGCTGGAGCTTAGAAAATGTGCGGAGGAATATGGAGTCCGCCTGACAGTAGGTTATGGTCCTACTCCTGAAAACAATATTGCCTCGCCGGACATGGAAGTTCGTGAGCATGCGGTTGGATTTTATACTGATTTATTTCGAAGAATGGAAAAAATCGGGGCTACACTTATCGGAGGTGCGTTATACTCCTGCTGGCCAATCGATTACAGTAAGCCGGTAGATAAAGTCGGAGATTGGGAAAGAGGAATCGAAGGTATGGCAAAATTAGGCAGGATTGCAGCGCAGTATGGAATAGAGACCCTGGGGCTGGAATGTTTGAATCGATTTGAAAATCATGTCCTCAATACGGCGGAGGAAGGGGTAAGATTTGTCTCAGCAATACACCAGTTGGAAAAAGAAGCATCTAATGTACGGGTGATGCTGGATACGTTTCATATGAATATAGAGGAGCAGAGTATCGGAGATGCCATTCGGACGGCCGGGAGCCTATTGGGGCATTTTCATACCGGAGAATGCAATCGCATGGTTCCGGGAAAGGGCAGGATTCCATGGCGTGAAATTCATGATGCCCTGAAGGAGATTGGTTATGATAAGACTGTTGTGATGGAACCGTTTGTAATGCTCGGAGGAACGGTGGGGCGTGATATTAAGGTATGGCGTGATATCGTATCAGACACTACAGAATCTGCGCTTGACTTCGATGCGAAACGAGCCCTGGAATTTCAGAAATATATTTTGGAGTAAAATCGTCAATGTGCATGACAGTTTGTTGATAAAATGAGTGAAAAATGATATTCTTTTTTGGAAAGGACTATGCTATCATAAATGATATGCAGAGAGGAAGATGGCATGCGGCTGAGCGTTTGGGGATGACTGCAGGCAGATCCTTTGGGCAGAAACAGAATTTTATGTAAATTCAGGAGGAAAGAGCAGAATGGAAAAAGTATTTGATGTCATTGCGTTGGGAGAATTGTTGATTGATTTTACGATGAACGGGAAGAGCGGCCAGGGAAATAATCTCTTTGAGGCAAATCCGGGCGGGGCTCCGTGCAATGTCCTTGCTATATTGCAGAAACTTGGAAAGAAGACGGCATTTATCGGAAAAGTGGGGAATGACCAGTTCGGACGCCTGCTTCGGGAAACTATTGAGGAGGCAGGCATCAATTCTGAGAATCTGCTGGCAGATGAGGAGATTAATACGACACTTGCATTTGTACATACCTTCCCGGACGGTGACAGAGAATTTTCTTTTTATCGGAAACCGGGAGCGGATATGATGCTGAAAAAGGAAGAGATCAGTGAAGAAGCCATTCAGAAAGCGAAGATTTTCCATTTTGGTACCTTGTCCATGACTCATGAGGATGTGCGGAAGGCAACCTTGAAGGCGGTAGAACTGGCAAAGAAGAATGGACTTTTGATTTCTCTTGATCCGAACCTCAGACCGCCGCTTTGGAGTTCTATGGAGCTGGCAAAGGAGCAGATGCTTTCTGCGATGGAGTATTGTGATATTCTGAAGATTTCGGATAATGAGATTCAGTTTATCAGCGGCGTGGAGGATTATGATGAAGGAATCCAGATTATCCGGGACAAGTTCCAGATTCCGCTGGTATGCCTTACGATGGGCAAAGATGGAAGCCGAGCATATTATAAGGATCTGCGCGTGGAAGTTCCGGGATTTGTGCAGGAGCATGTGGTGGATACGACTGGTGCGGGAGATACCTTCTGCGGAAGCGTGCTGAATTATGTGTTGGAGCATGGAATTGAGGATCTGAGCGAGGAGAATCTGAAGGAAATGCTTACTTTTGCAAATGCAGGTGCGTCACTTATCACAACGAAGAAGGGCGCGATTCGGTCCATGCCGGAGAAGTCAGAGATTGAGGCTATGTTAAAATAGAGATGGCAGGAATTTCGGCGGCTGTGATTATATAGGCAGATTTGTGGTGAAAGTTAGTGCTTTAGGGATAGGGAAAGTAAATAAAAGATCTGCTATAGCAGAGAAAGGGCAAAGTCGTGTGTGGACTTTGCCCTTTTGTCAGTTGCCAAGAATACCTGAGTAAAGGTCCAGTGGACCTTCATCTCGGTCATGTATATCTAAATAAATATCCTGTGGTTTCGCGCTGGATCAATCCCTCATAAATTCATTTATGACAAACAGAACCCCGTCTTCGTCATTGGATTTTGTAATGAAATCTGCCCGTTCCTGAACCAGTGGCTGCGCGTTCTGCATAGCCACACCCAGTCCGGCACATTCGATCATAGTAATATCATTATACCCGTCCCCGCAGCAGATCATCTCATCAGAGGAAAGTCCGATGCTGTTCAGGAGCCGCAAAAGAGAGTGTGCTTTATCAATCTTCTGTGGCATGATCTCCAGGAAAAACGGGTCGGAACAATAGATGTTCAGATATCCATGAAAACGGGTGTGCAGGACATCTTTTAGCATGGCAATGTCGTGCGGCTTGCCGGTAAGCAGGAATTTGTTGTTGGGCTGCGCGGCTGCTGTTTCACAGAAGTCTTTGGTCTTACATATGGGCATAGAGTTGATTCTGGATTCCAGTTCCGTGTATTCGTTAGGTTTAAATGCCGAATAGAGGAAGGTATCACCATAAGCAAGCATATCTACGGGATAACGGGAAGCAATCTCATAGATTGGGAAAAGGACCTCCTGAGGCAGTGTTCGATTGTAAATGATATCGCCTGAGCGGCAGTCGGTAATCCGCGCTCCGTTATAAGAAAGAATGTAACTTCCATAGCGCTCCAAATGCAGCTCTTTAGCTAAAGGCATTACTCCCTGCGTGGGTCGGCCCGATGCCAGAACTACTTTTTTGCCCGCCTCCTGAATCTCAATCAATGCTTTCAGTGTAGGCGGCGTGATTTTTTTCTCTGAATTCGTTAAGGTTCCGTCTAAATCCAGAACCAGAATCTGGTATTTCATGGGAATTACCTCATTTTAAATAAGTTAGCGCAGGGACATTTCTTTCAGACGATCAACAATCGCCGGAAATTCCATGCTGTGTGATGCCTTGACCAGGATGGTGTCGCCTTTTTGAACTACGTTTTCAATCTTGTCGAGAAATTCATCGCGGGTCTTAAAGTAGAGAACCACGCTGTTTTTGGCAAATGCTTTCGCCCCGTCGTATGCATTTTGGGACAGCTCTCCGATGCAGCAGATCACATGGATTCCCTTTTGGGCGGCATAGGCTCCGGTGTTATAATGCAGCTCCCGTTCTTTTTCTCCGAGCTCAAACATATCTCCCATAACGGCAACCGTGCGTCCCAGCCCGTAGGATAAGACATCCAGGGAGCTTTTCATGGAAACCGGGTTTGCGTTGTAGCAGTCGTCGATGATCAGGAAGGAGTCGGTCTCAATTAGGTTCGTCCTGCCGGCGATCGTCTTCATGGACTCGATACCGCATGCGATCTCTTCCGCAGTGAGTCCCAGCACCATTCCGCAGCAGGCTCCGGCGAGGGCATTGTAGATCATATGGTTTCCGGGAACCGGGATATGTACCCGCAGAGCTTCGCCTTCAAGGTGCAGCGTGCAGGATGTTCCGTCAAGCCCCAGATTCTGAATCTGGTCCGCGTAAGCGTCCGGGTGGTCGGACATGCCGAAGAAAATCGGCTTTTTCCCCTGGACTTCTGAAATCGTGATCAGTTTATCATCATCTCCATTTAGGATGACGGACGCGCCGGGTTTTAAATGGTCGAATACTTCGGTCTTTGCCTCTAAGATTCCGTCCCGGCTTCCCAGATTTTCCACATGTGCCAGTCCGATATTGGTAATGACACATACGTCAGGCTGGCCCATGGATGCAAGGTTATGCATTTCTCCAAAATGGTCGATCCCCATCTCCAGAACCGCTATCTCATGTTCCTCACGGATATTGAAGATGGTCAGGGGAAGGCCGATCTCATTGTTTAGGTTCCCTTCGGTCTTCAGGACTTGGTATTTCTGGGACAGAACGGAAGCGATCATTTCTTTCGTGCTGGTTTTTCCCACGCTTCCGGTGATCCCTACTACCTTGATATCAAGGGAATTTCTGTAGAATGCAGCCAGCTGCCGAAGCGCTTCTTCGCAGGAGGCAACCCGGATATAAGGATAATCTGTTTCTCCCAGGTCTTCCTGGGTGAGGGTGGTAAGGGCACCTTTTTCCATCACCTGAGGAATGAAGGTGTGACCATCCACTCTGGCTCCTTTGAGGGGGACAAAGAGAAAACCGGGCTCTACCTTCCGGCTGTCGATTGCAACTCCGGTAATTTCCTGCTCTAACAGGCTGTTATCGCCGCAGTAGGTGCCGTGGCACGCTGCGACGATATTAAGTAATGTCATATTCTTCATATTCTATCGTCTCTCTTTTACGAATAATATTTGGAAGGGAGGTGTCTTAACCTTTCGGAGGTCTTCGGATTCCTGAGCGCTTTATACTGTAAACAAGCAAAATGTCCGAAGATACGAAATGCTAACGATAGCGCGCCTCCATGGATTTTTCAATGATGAGCTCACAAAGCTCTCCGTACTCGATTCCCACAGCGGCTGCCTCTTTTGGGAGCAGGCTGGCAGCAGTCATGCCCGGAAGCGTGTTGACTTCAAGGCAGTAAATATTTCCTTCCTCGTCGAGAAGAAAATCAGCCCGGGAATATACATTGAGTTTCAGCGCTCGAAATGCATGCTCGGTGGCTTTCATCATCTTCTGAGCGATCTCTTCGGGGATATTTGCCGGGCAGATCTCCTCGGTGCATCCCGCCTGATATTTGTTTGCATAGTCGAAAAACCCGCTCTTCGGAATGATCTCGATGACAGGGAGTGCCCTGCCGTCGATGATTCCGCAGGCAAATTCACGGCCTTTGATGTATTTTTCAATGATAATGCAGGTCTCATTTTTGAAGGATTCTTCAATCGCGTGCCGGTATTCTTCTTCTGTATGGCAGATATATACGCCGATACTGGAGCCGCCGGAACATGGTTTGACAACAACCGGCAGAGAAAGCCCGAATTCAGAAAGCGGTTTATCTTTGGATTTCTTATACAGCCAGGTGCCTTCCGGGGTAGGAATATGGTTCTTCTGGAAAATCTGTTTGGTCACGCTTTTATCCATGGCAAGCGCATTTCCCAGAGAGTTCGGACCGGTGTAGCGGATGCCCAGAATGTCGAATGCGGCCTGCAGCCGTCCGTCCTCGCCGACTCCTCCGTGAAGTCCAAGGAAAGCAATGTCTGCCATCCGGCAGAGTTCGATGACATTGGGGCCGAGAAAACAGTCGGACTGGTCTGCGCGTGAAGCCTTTACTGCGGCAAGATCCGGCTCGGTTGTTTTAATTCCTTCTGCGATGGAAAGATTGCCGTCCGGCAAATCAAACACTTCTTCCAGATTCTCGGGGGCGCAGGGAAGGCCCAGAAATACGTCAAGAAGAACAGCTTTATGTCCACGGTCTCTTAAAGTACGGCAGATTCCGGCACCGGAGGTAAGTGAGACATCACGCTCCGTGCTGAGCCCGCCGGCTAATACAATAATCTTCATATTAAAAAATCCTCCTAATCAGTCTTACTCATTTCGTCTAATAATGATTTCTTTACTTCGTATAATTTTTCGGACAGGTCAATATATACCTGATGTGGGTAGAAGAGACGTTTGGTCTCATCCCACAGTGTGTCTTTTTCCTTTTTGCAGTAGGCAGCGATCTCTTTTACGCTCGGTGACTGGTATACACATTCCCCGTTAATAAAAACAGGCTTCATCATCTCGCGCACGGTATAGGTTCCGCCCTTCATCTTGGTCTTCTTCCAGGTCTCGATCGGATCAAAGAGCAGCAGATCCTCTTCGGGGTTCACCACTTCATCTGCAAAGCAGATCAGATCTGCTTTGATCTTTCCGTTTTCTTTTTCGTAAATACGGTAGATCGTCTTGTTGCCTGGATTCGTGATCTTCTCTGTGTTCTCGGAAAGCTTGATCTTCGGTACGAATTCGCCGTTCTCATCCTGTACTGCTGCAAGTTTATAGACACCGCCGAATGCCGGACAGTCTTTGGAAGTAATAAGGTTTGTGCCCACGCCCCAGGAATCGATCGCCGCTCTCTGCATCTGCAGATCGTGGATCAGGTACTCGTCGAGGTCGTTGGATGCACAGATGATCGCATCGGTGTGGCCTGCCGCATCCAGCATCTTGCGGGCCTTCTTGGAGAGATATGCAAGGTCTCCGCTGTCCAGGCGGATTCCGATTTTCAGCGGGCTTACGCCTTTGGCCTTCATCTCATCAAATACCCGGATGGCATTCGGAACACCGGATTTCAAAGTGTCGTAAGTATCAACAAGAAGAGTACATCCTTCGGGATATAAGTCGGCATAGGCTTTAAAAGCAGTGTATTCGTCCGGGAAGCTCATGATCCAGCTATGGGCATGTGTCCCCATCACCGGAACATCGAATAACTGGCCTGCCAGCACATTAGAGGTGCCCGCGCAGCCTGCGATCATGGCAGCTCTTGCGCCGTAAAGTCCCGCATCCGGCCCCTGCGCACGTCTGAGACCGAATTCCATGACTCCGCCGCCGTTTGCCGCGTACACGACTCTGGCCGCCTTGGTGGCGATCAGGGACTGGTGGTTGATGATATTTAAAATGGCGGTCTCTACAAGCTGGGCCTCCATGATCGGTGCAATGACCTTCAAAAGAGGTTCTCTTGGAAATACTACGCTTCCCTCGGGGATCGCATAAATGCTTCCTGTGAAATGATATCCGCTCAAATATTGCAGAAAGTCTTCGGAGAATATGCCGAGTCCCCGCAGATAGTCCACATCATCATAACTGAAGTTCAGGTTTTTGATATATTCAATCACCTGATCAAGGCCGGCGGCGATAGAATAGCCGGAACCGCAGGGATTGGACCTGAAGAAAACGTCAAAAATTACGACTTCATTCGATTGCTGTTCAAAATAGCCCTGCATCATAGTCAATTCATACAGGTCGGTTAAAAGTGTAAGATTCCTGTTGAAGGTGTTCATAAATTTACCTCTTTTCTTCTGCTGAGCTAGACTAGTTCAGCATTCTTCTTGATTGTTTCCAGAATGATATTCTGGCAGTACTGTCCCAGATGTTTACGCGTCTCTTTGTCCAGTTCTTTTGGATAGATAGGTTTCCCATATTCCAGAACCACATGCGTTTTTTTGATGAATGGAATATGATTTTCAAAAATCTCAGCCGTATGGTTCATGCTGATGGGAATGATCGCGCAGCCGGATTTTTCGGCAATTTTCAGGGCGCCGTCTTTAAATGGCAGCATAGTCAGCTCTTCGCCGGAATTGCGCGTGCCTTCGGGGAAGATGCAGATCGAAATCCCTTTTTTTACATAATCAATGGCAGTGAGTATGGTTTTCAGCCCTTCCTTCATATCTTTTCTGTCGAGGAAGAGACAGTACAGATAGCGCATCCAGTTCGATAAAAGCGGATATCGCTCCATCTCTTTTTTTGCCACATATCCGGTCAGGCGCTGGCAGCGGGAGTAGGTCAGGAGAATATCAAAATAGCTCCGGTGATTTCCGATAAACAGAACCGGTTCGTCGGGCACATTCTCTTCGCCGATCACGGTGACCTTTGTACCTGCGATCCTGAGAATGACTCGAAAGGCCCATTGTACGATCCGAAGGGAACTAATATCCTTCTTTTTGCGGTCTACAAGACCGATAACCCATTCGATGAACAGAATCGGAATGGAAAGGATCAGAAAAGAAAACAGGAACAGTGCGACTAAGATAAATCGTATCATATGTTATATCCTCCGTTAATGATATCGTTGCCATTTGGATTTATTATACTCTGTGGGGAATGAAAGTGCAAGAAAGTTCATACGATAATATAAGGAGGCCGGGGCATATATTTTATACTTATATGAAAGTGTCACATATTCGGGAAAGTGGGGACATAGAAATGAAGCAGGCAGGATTTCTGCTGGCAGCGCTGATTCTGGCAGTTGTTTTGTCCGGATGCAGTGTGAAGCAAAGGCAGAAGGAGGGGAGAACATCCGTAGAATATACGATGGTCGATGAGGATTCGATTCCGGAGGGCTTTTTGAGTATGATCGAAGAGGAGCAGGGGTCTCTTATGTGTCTGACCTGGCAGGATGAAAGCGGGCTTTACATTGCCAGAGGTTATGGAGAGCAGCCTGGCGAAGGTTACAGCATTGAAGTTACCGAATGCTCTGCGCGGGATGAGATTCTTTACATACATACTTCTCTGATTGGACCGGAAAAGGACGAAAAGACCGACAATACACCAACCTGGCCTTACATTGTCATAAAGGTGCAGGAAAAGGATAAGAATGTCATATTTGAATGATGCGGTGTATGGATGTGAGGCATACAGAAGTACAGAGGTATTACCGCGCAAATAAGGCATTTCAATCTGTATATAGTGAGTTTATTTCCAAAAATTAAGGAGGCATCAGCATGGAATTAATTAAAAAACGAATTCGGACCAATCATTTGGGGAAAACAATTATTGATCAGTTTATGGTGGATGATGATTTTAATGTGCCTGATACGAAAAATGACGCCGGGCGGTTGATTTCTGATCAGGGAACCGTCCGGGTGGAAGAGGTGAAGCGGGTAGAAAATTATCTGCGCATTATGGGGAAGCTGTATTTTAAAATCCTTTATGTCACAGATGGAGAGGCAGCACTTGCGTCTATGGACGGGAAACTGCCCTTTGAGGAAATGGTTTATATCGAAGAGGAAACGGCCGGCGATTATATCGTACAGGTAAACCGGGTTGAGCTTGCAGCTTCTTTGATTCATTCCAGAAAATTGGGGATACGTGCCATGATTGAGCTGGCGATTCATGCGGAGCAAGGAATGGATGAGGAGGCAACGGTGGATGTCGAGAATACCGAGAACCTCTATAAGAAAAAACTTCCGATTGAGCTGCTGCAGCTTCATACCTCGAAACGGGATGTCTATCGAATCAAGGAGGAGGTGACGATCCCCGGAACGAAGGAGAATATCGGGACGCTTCTGTGGGCAGAGGTGAGCATGAGTCGGCTGGACACGAAACTGATACAGGATGCGATGATCCTGACCGGGGAATTACAGGTATTTAGTTTTTATGAATCACCGGATGAGAAAACGGACTGGGTATGGCAGAGTGTTCCGTTTGAAGGCCGGATTGAATGCATGGGAGCAGATGAGACACTGTATCATCATGTATATGATAATCTGGTAGATGCCATCGTGGAGCCGCGGATGGATGGGGACGGTGAGATGCGTACTCTGGGGATCGAGGCCAGCCTGGAGGTGCGGGTTCTGATTTACGAGGAAGAGAGGATGGAGCTTTTGGAGGATGTCTATTCTCTTCAGGAGGAATGTATTTTGGAGAAGAAGGAGGCAAAATATGAAGAGCTGATCATGCAGAATCATTCGAAATATAAATTGAATGAAAAGTTAAGTCTTCCTGAGCTGAAAGAAGAAATCCTTCAAATCTGCCATAGTGGGGGAAGTATCCAGGTGGAGCATATGGAGGTGGTTCCTGAGGGAATCCAGATTGAAGGCGTGCTGCATATTCATTTTCTGTATGTTAAAGCAAACGATGCGGTTCCGTTTGATATGTGGCAGGGGATTGTGCCGTTTTCTTACCTATTAGAATGTCAAGGGGCCTGCCCGCAGATGTGCTATGACATTACATACAGCCTGGAGCAGCTTGCCATTGATCTGACCGGAAATGACGAGGTGGAAATGAAAGCTCATCTTGCGTTCAGGAGTTTTCTGCGGCGTCCCGTGAAGGCGAGTGTGATAACGGACATAAAGTTCCGGCCGTATGACAGCCAGGAGATGGGCAAGCGCCCTGGAATGATAGGCTATATCGTAAAGGATGGGGATGATTTGTGGAGTTTGGCGAAAAGATATTGCACGACGAAAGAGGGAATTATGGAAATTAACGAAATGTCATCGGAGGAGCTGAAAACGGGAGAGAAGCTCTTGATTTTGAAAGAAAATATGAGTATACTGTAAGTATAATGTATACAAGATACAGAATACAATGCTGATAAAAAGAGGAGCGATTCTAATGGAGAAATTAGAGCTAAAAGCACTGGGAAAGATTAATTTGGGACTGGATGTGCTCGGCAGACGGGAGAATGGTTATCATGATGTCCGGATGGTCATGCAGACATTGTATTTGTATGACAATGTGACTCTGATTAAGAAGAAGGAGCCAGGAATTGAGATTGAGACCAATCTGCATTTTCTGCCCAAAGATGAGAATAATATTGCCTGGAAAGCGGCGCAGCTTTTGCTTGATGAATTCGAGATCACGGATGGAATCCGGATTATACTGGATAAGCATATTCCGGTAGCTGCCGGGATGGCAGGGGGAAGTTCCAATGCGGCGGCGGTGCTGTTCGGGATGAATCGGATGTTTGATCTTGGGCTTTCTGAGAAAGATTTGATGGAGCGGGGGGTAAAGCTGGGAGCGGATGTGCCGTATTGTATCATGCGCGGAACGGTGCTGGCAGAGGGAATCGGTGAGAGACTGACTGCACTGCCGCCACTGCCCAGATGCCAGATCCTGATCGCGAAACCGCCGATCAGTGTGTCTACAAAGATGGTGTACGAGAAGCTGGATTCCAAGGAGATTACGGAGCATCCGGATATTGATGGAATCCTGGAAGGACTGGCACAGAAGGATATCAGAAAGATTGCCGCATCCATGGGAAATGTGCTTGAGAAAGTGACCGTGACAGAGTATCCGGTTATTGAGGAAATTAAGAATAGTATGCTCAGGTCCGGGGCAATGGAAGCGATGATGAGCGGAAGCGGGCCGACGGTGTTCGGGATATTTGAAGATAAGCGGTCAGCGAGAAAAGGTGCGGAACGAATTAAAAGCCGGAATCTTGCACGGCAGGTATATATTGCAGGCGTGCACAATGTGAAACGCAGATAGAAAGCACTTGCCTAAAGTTCATAAACAAGAGTAAGAGTCCGGAGCTAAGGTTAAGGCGGAGGCTTGGGACAGAGAGATGCTGGCAGGAACATCATAAGATTGAGGAACGGGGAACAGACCCTTCAGGTACAAAAGGAGATAAAAATGGAAGCAAATTTTCAGTTGAATATGAATGAGTATTTACCACTTAGAGATGTTGTTTTTAATACATTGAGGCAGGCGATCCTGCGGGGAGAGCTGAAGCCGGGTGAGAGACTGATGGAGATTCAGCTTGCGAATAAGCTGGGGGTCAGCAGAACACCGATTCGGGAAGCGATCCGGAAGCTGGAGCTGGAGGGCCTGGTGCTGATGATTCCGAGGCGGGGAGCGGAAGTGGCGGAGATCACGGAAAAGAATCTGATGGATGTGCTGGAGGTGAGAAAGGCGCTGGAGGAGCTGGCGGCAGGGCTTGCGTGTGAGCGGATCAGCAAGGAACAGATTCAGGAGCTTAAGGTGGCGGCGAGGGAATTTGAGGAGTCCTTAAAGAGTGAGGATATCACGAAGATCGCCGAGGCGGATGTGAGGTTCCATGATATTATATTTTATGCGACGAATAATCAGAGACTGATCACGCTTTTGAATAATCTCAGGGAGCAGATGTATCGGTTTCGGATTGAGTATCTGAAACATAAGGAGTATCATGCGCAGCTTTTGGCGGAGCATGAAAGGATGATTGAACTGATCGAGAAGAAGGACAAGGATGAGGTTTGCGAAGTGATGGGGAAACATATTGATAATCAGTTTTATCGGGTGGCGGATTTTATTAGGGAGAGGCAGTAGTGGAGAAGGGACGCTACCGGTCCGCTTGCGGCGGATGGTTTGTGGGGGACGGTGAGTATTGGGAGATAGGTGATAAGCGGTTTATGGGAGCGGCTTTGTGGGCCGCTCTTTGTTTTTGGAGTAAGTTGGGGCAGGGGAAGTTTGGTGGGGATATTTATAGGGAAGGAATTTGAAGCAGGCTGTATAAGTCTGTTTTTTTGTGTGTATACTCCGATTAGGATATGGATGTGTTTAGAATGGCAGTGATGGATAGGAGTTGCCGGGACATTCGTGTACTGTTTTGAAAATGGGTTGGTAAGAGGGTTTGCAGAATGGAGGTACATAGATATGGAGTACAGAGAGGTATATTTGCCGGATGAGGTGAAGAAAGGGAAAGAGGGGAGCGCGAAGGGAAGAATCGGGCGATTTTTTGCGAGGAAGAGTGTGATTTGTCTGGGAGTGGCGATTTTAATGGCCGGGGCTTTGACGGGGAGTGTGGTGCATGGGCAGAGGGCTTCAAGGAAGCTGACTCAGACGCAGGAGGACCTGGCAAAAGAAGTGTTCCGGTTTCATGTGCTGGCGAACAGTGACAGTGAGGAGGATCAGGCTTTGAAGCTGAAGGTGAAGGAAGCGGTGATTTCCTATATGGAAAGAGAGCTGCCGGATGCGGGAGAGGCGGAGGAGACGAAGGCGTGGGCAAAAGAGCATATCCGGGAAATCGAGGAGGTCGCAGGAAGGGTGATCCATGAGGAAGGATACGGATATCCGGTGACCGCAGAGGTGACGGAGTGCGATTTTCCTGATAAAACATATGGAGATGTGACGTTTCCGGCGGGGCGGTATGAGGCACTTCGGATCAGGATTGGCGCAGGAAAGGGGCATAACTGGTGGTGTGTACTGTACCCGAATCTTTGTTTCCTGGATTCCGTCCATGCGGTAGTGCCGGATGAGGGGAAGGAAGAATTAAAAGAAGTCTTGACGGATGAGGAATATGAGATGATCACGGCGGGGACGAAATTCAAGATTAAATGCTTTTTCCTGGGAGAGAGATAACCGCTGGAGATGGGAGGTAAAGTTGGGGTTAAAACGGAAATCAAATTTCCCTTGCGATTGCACCGGAAAGCGTGTAAACTATATGTCAACACTAATATATGGTTTGCGTTTGCGTATATGCGGCGAACGATGAGAGGACGGAATTACATGACAGATTTATTAGTCAGACTATTTGTGAAAGATTATAAGGATACGGAAAAGGTGTCTGTCCGTACTGCTTACGGTGTGTTGGCGAGTATGGTAGGCATCTTTTGTAATGTGATTTTATCGCTGGTGAAGATGACGGTGGGGCTGGTTCTTCATAGTGTGTCGGTTACGGCGGATGCATTTAACAATTTGTCGGATGCAGGGTCTTCGATCATCGGACTTGTAGGAGTGAAGATGGCGGAGAAACCGGCGGATGAGGAGCACCCGTTCGGGCATGGAAGGATTGAGTACATTGCGGCGCTTATCGTATCGTTCCTGGTTATTGAGGTGGGGTTCACATTTTTTAAGGATTCGATCGCCAAGATCAGAGAGCCGGAGGAACTGAAGTTCCAGATGCTTTCTGTAGGGATTCTGGTGTTTTCTATCGGAATGAAATTATGGCTGGGCCTGTTTAACCGGAAATTAGGAAAACGTATCGACTCTCAGGTGATGATGGCTACGGCGGCGGATTCCATGGGAGATGTGATCACGACATCCGCCACGATTTTATCACTGGTGTTCTTTAAAATAACGGGGGTCAATATTGACGGGATCGTAGGTCTGGGCGTATCGCTGGTGGTTATGTGGGCCGGCGTGGGTATTGCGAAGGATACGCTGGAGCCGCTGATCGGAGCGCCTGTCACAAAGGAAGAGTATCAGAGGATAAAAGAATTTGTTGAGAAGTATGATGGAATTGAGGGAAGCCATGATCTGATCATTCATAATTACGGTCCGGGGAGGAGTATGGCGAGCATCCATGCGGAGGTTCCCAATGACGTTTCGATTGAACATTCCCATGAGATTATTGACCGGATCGAACGGGACGCGGCAAAGGAACTGGATGTGTTTCTGGTAATCCATATGGACCCGATCGAGACCAGAGATGAGAAGGTTCTGAAAATCAAATGTCAGACCGAGGAGATTGTGGCGCGTCTGGATGCCGGGTGCAGTATCCATGATTTCCGGATGGTGGACGGAGAAGAGCAGATGAATCTGATCTTCGATCTGGTCGTGCCCTGGGGGTATTCTAAGGAGCAGGAAAATGCTTTGATGATGAAGGTCATGGAAGAAATTCAGAAAATGGATGCACGTTATCAGTGCGTGATCACTTTGGAACAGAGTTATGTTTCCGTGTAGAGAAGCGGAGCGTTTTGACGGGAAACAAAGGCTTGCAGGGAGAAGGATATGTACGGATTTGAAGGAAGAGTAAGATTTAGTGAAGTGGACCATACGGAGCGGATGACACTTCCGGCTCTGATCAACTATTTCCAAGACTGTAGTATTTTCCAGTCGGAGGATATCGGGCTGGGGATCGATAAATTGAAAGAAGAAAAGAGGGCCTGGATTCTATCGTCCTGGCAGATTATCGTGAAGCGTTATCCGAAGCTGGGAGAGCGGATTCGGATTTCGACGTGGGCTACCGGTTTTGAGGGCTTTTTTGGCACAAGAAATTTTAAAATGGAAAAAGAAACGGGAGAGGTGCTGGCCTATGCTAATTCCATATGGATTTTTATGGATGTGGAAAAGGGCAGGCCGGTACGTCCGCAGGAGGCCGATGTGGCAGCGTACGGCATGGGGCCGGCGCTGGACATGGAGTATGCGTCAAGGAAAATCAGCCTGCCGAAGGAAGCCGCGGTACAGGAAGGTTTTCCGGTGCAGAGATATCAGATTGACACGAATGAGCATGTGAATAACTGTCAGTATATTCAGATGGCGGTCGAGGTCCTGCCGGAATGTGAGCGCTCAGGTCAGATTCGGGTAGAGTATAAGAAATCTGCGGTGTTAGGAGACAGGATCTATCCGCAAATTGCACGGGAAGAGACGAGGAAGGTTGTAGAGCTTGGCGATGAGATGGGAAAGCCGTATGCAGTGGTGGAGTTTCGATAAAACTGAATGAAAGGAATTCAGTATTGCAAAAGAGAGCTTCAGTGGAGGAGCAATTTTAGAGAGTGGTTTTAACAGGAAAATGCAGGGAGGAAAGTGAGATGGAGTTAGGGAAAAAACAGATGTTGACGGTTGTGAAGAAAGTTGAATTCGGGGTTTATCTGGGAACAGAGAAGGAAAAAGTTCTGCTTCCGAGAAAACAGGTCCCGGAGGGAATCGAGCCGGGAGATCCGGTGGAAGTGTTTTTGTATAAAGATTCTTCGGACCGTCTGATCGCCACGACGAATGAGCCCAAATTGACATTGGGGGAAACTGCGGTGCTGAAGGTTGCGCAGGTGGGAAAATTCGGCGCATTTTTGGACTGGGGGCTGGAGAAAGATTTATTTCTCCCGTTCAAAGAACAGACGGCGAAGATAAAAGCAGGGGATGAGTGTGTGGTTGCACTTTATGTCGATAAAAGCCAGAGACTTTGTGCCACCATGAAGGTATATAAATATTTGAGGACAGATTCTCCGTATAAGAAGGATGACAGGGTAGAAGGAATTGTCTATGACAGCAGCGACAATTTCGGCATGTTTGTGGCTGTGGATGGGAAGTATTCCGCATTGGTTCCCAGGCGGGAGGTACCTCGGGAATTAAAGGTGGGACAGCGGATCCAGGCGCGTGTCACTGAGGTGAAGCCGGACGGGAAGCTGAATCTGAGCGTCCGTGAGAAAGCGTTTATCCAGATGGATCAGGATGCTCTGATGGTACTTGAGAGAATAGAGCAATATGGAGGAGCATTGCCGTTTAATGATAAGGCGGATGCGGAAGTGATCAAAAAAGAATTCGGATTGAGCAAGAACGCCTTTAAGCGTGCGGTGGGCCATCTTTATAAAGAGAGAAAAATCAGGATCCTTGAAAAGACGATCGTGACAGCGGAAAAATAGCAGGCCGGATGGAGAAAATGATTCCGGATTTGTAAAAAATCAATACGTCTTGGCGGGATATGCAGAAGTTTTTCGTTGAAAATAATTTTCCAAAAATGCTTGCAATTTCCAGAAAATAGTGTATTATGGAGGGCGAAGCAAGAAATGTGCAAAGCCGTCCGGTGCGAGCAGGAGAGGCAGGCGCACAGGTATGAAGGGACGGGAGAAAGGAGTACGATATGAAAGTACAGAATATTACAAACATTGAGAAATTTTTCAAGGTAGTTGACAGCTGCGCAGGCAAGGTAGAGCTTGTAACAGGTGAGGGAGACAGACTGAATCTGAAGTCAAAGTTATCTCAGTATGTTTCCATGGCAAACATTTTCTCCAACGGAGAGATTCCGGAGCTGGAAATCATCGCATATGAGAAGGAAGACATCGATAAACTGGTTTCCTTTATGATCAACGGCTAATCGAAGATAAAGCGGGAATAAAAGATAGGTTAGAAGAGATGCTAAAAGTATTTGGCATCTCTTTTTTTGTACGACAGGTGACAGAGGGGAAGATTTTATGATATACTTTACGCAAAGCGTGAAGTATATCTGCGCCGATTTGCGTTCGCCCGAAGGGAGAACAATTTCATCGGCAAATCGTGTGCATTCCCGGAGGGAGCATGTCTGTGACATGATATACTGAATAGAACAGGTATTAGATCTATTGAGAACGTAAGACTTGAGATTACCATATTTTTGGAGGGAGCATATGGCGAGTATCAGTGATGTGGCAAGAAAAGCAAAAGTAGCGAAGAGTACGGTCTCACATGTGATTAATAATACGGGATACGTATCGGAGATTACCCGCATGAAGGTGGAGGCGGCGATCAGGGAGCTGGATTACCGTCCCAGTCAGCTTGGGCGGAATCTTTCTAAGAACCGGACGGATTTGATCGGAATTATCATACCGGATATTTCCCATCCGTTTTTCGGAGCGTTTGTAAAATATACGGAGGATGCCTTATATCAGAAGGGATATAAAACTATGATCTGTTCCACGATGGAAAGGGAGAATATGGAGGAAGCATTCCTGGATATGCTCCGCAGCCGTGCCATGGACGGAATCATCATGGGGGCGCATTCGCTGAGGCAGGAAGAGTATCGGCTTCTGGAGCAGCCGGTGGTTGCATTTGATCGTTTCCTGGGAGAAGGAATTCCGCTGATTCAGGCCGATCACGAGATTGGGGGCCGTATGATCGCGGAACCCTTTGTAGAACAGGGATGCCGTTTCGTGGTGCAGCTTGTGGGAGCTGAAGTGGTGGACTCTCCTGCACAGGCGTATCACGAGACATTTGAACAGGCTTTACGGGAACACGGCATCCGCACGGAGAGTGTCGAGATGGAGCATAATGCGTTCCGGGAGTCGGATTTCCGGGAGATGGCCCGGAAAACGCTGGATACTTACCCGGAAGCAGATGGGATCATGGGAGCAGATTTATTCGTATTGGCCTGTCTGGGGGAAGCAAGGCGCAGAGGAATCTTGGTTCCGGAGAGTTTAAAGCTGGCGGCCTATGACGGAACGATTGTCACCCGTCTGGGCGAAAGGCAGATCAGCGCAGTGGTACAGCCGATTCGGGAGATGGGATACGCCTGCGCGGAGACGATGGATTATCTGGTGCGGCGCAAAGAGATCGGAGGAATGAGGCATATTTTTCCGGTGTCCTGGCAGAAGGGCGAGACCATCTGACGGAAAGAGAAATGAAAGGATAAGAGAAGTATGAGTTTTGCACATTTACATGTCCACACGGAGTATAGCCTTCTGGACGGTTCCAATAAGATTAAGGAATATGTGTCGCGAGTGAAAGAGCTCGGTATGACGGCGGCGGCGATCACGGACCATGGAGTGATGTTCGGCGTGATTGATTTTTACCGCGCGGCGAAGGCGGCAGGGATTCATCCGGTGTTGGGATGTGAGGTGTACGTGGCGCCCGGTTCCCGTTTTGACAAAGAGACGGTGGGGAAGGATGAGGATAGATATTATCATCTGGTCCTGCTGGCGGAGAATAATACGGGCTATGCGAATCTGATGAAGATCGTATCCCGGGGATTTACAGAGGGATACTACTATAAACCAAGGGTAGATTATGAGCTTCTGGAGCAGTATCACGAGGGAATCATTGCTCTGAGTGCCTGCCTGTCGGGGGAGGTGCAGAAGAATCTGGTCCGCGGCATGTATGAGGAAGGAAAGAAGGCGGCTCTTAAATATGCAGAGATTTTTGGGAAAAATAATTTTTTCCTTGAACTTCAGGATCACGGACTTCCCGGGCAGGCGACGGTGAATCAGCAGCTTTTAAGGATGAGCAAGGAGACGGGGCTTGAGCTTGTGGCCACTAACGATGTGCATTACACTTATGCGGAGGATGAGAAGCCGCATGATATTCTGCTCTGTATTCAGACCGGAAAGAAGCTGGCGGACGAGGACAGAATGCGCTATGAGGGCGGACAGTATTATGTGAAGTCTGAGGAAGAGATGCGGGAGCTGTTCCGCTATGCGCTGCCGGCACTTGAAAATACACAGAAGATCGCCGACCGCTGTCATGTGGAGATTGAATTCGGTGTGACCAAGCTTCCAAGGTTTGACGTGCCCGAGGGATTCACTTCCTGGGAGTATCTGAATAAGCTTTGCTTTGACGGGCTGAAAAGACGGTATGGGGATCCGGGGCAGGAGCTGGTTGACAGACTGAATTATGAACTTGGAGTCATCCGTGATATGGGCTATGTGGACTATTTCCTGATCGTGTGGGATTTCATTCGTTTTGCCCGTGAACATGATATCATGGTAGGACCGGGAAGAGGTTCGGCGGCGGGAAGTATCGTGTCTTACACGCTGGGGATCACCAGTATTGACCCGATCCGCTATCAGCTTCTTTTTGAGCGGTTTTTGAACCCGGAACGTGTATCCATGCCTGATATCGATGTGGACTTCTGTTTCGAACGGAGGCAGGAGGTGATTGATTATGTAGTGCGCAAATATGGCAAAGAGCAGGTGGTACAGATCGTCACCTTCGGTACGCTGCAGGCGCGCGGCGTGCTGCGGGATGTGGGACGCGTTATGGACCTGCCCTATGCGTTCGTGGATTCGATCGCGAAGATGGTCCCAAGAGAGCTGAATATTACGCTGGATAAAGCTCTGATTATGAATCAGGAATTAAAGAAGCTTTATCAGGAAGACGAACAGGTTCATCTTTTGATCGATATGTCCAAGCGTCTGGAAGGTCTGCCCCGGCATACTTCCATGCACGCCGCAGGAGTTGTGATCAGCCAGAAGGCGGTGGATGAATATGTGCCGCTTGCGCTTGGCGCAGATAATATACCGATTACCCAGTTCACGATGACCACACTGGAAGAGCTGGGACTTCTGAAAATGGATTTCCTGGGACTTCGGACTCTTACGGTGATCCAGGATGCGATCCATCTCGTAGAAGCGGATACCGGAGAGCGGATTGATTTCGACAATATGATATATGACGATAAAAAGGTGCTGGATCTTCTGGGAACCGGAAAAACCGATGGCGTGTTCCAGCTTGAGAGTGCGGGGATGAAGAGCTTCATGAAGGAGCTGAAACCACAGAGTCTGGAGGATATCATCGCCGGAATTTCTTTGTACCGTCCGGGCCCGATGGATTTTATTCCGAAATATATTAAAGGCAAGAACCATCCGGAGTTGATCACATATGACTGTCCGCAGCTGGAACCGATTCTTGCGCCGACCTATGGCTGTATCGTCTACCAGGAGCAGGTTATGCAGATCGTGCGCGACCTGGCGGGTTATACGCTGGGAAGAAGTGACCTTCTGCGCCGTGCCATGAGTAAGAAAAAGGGCGACGTGATGCAGAAGGAACGGCAGAATTTTGTTTACGGCAATCCGGAAGAAGGAGTGCCCGGCTGCGTGGCGAACGGAATCCCGGAGGATGTGGCAAATAAGATTTATGACGAGATGATCGATTTTGCCAAATATGCGTTCAACAAGTCCCACGCTGCGGCGTATGCGGTGGTGGCTTATCAGACGGCTTATTTAAAATACTATCATCCGGTGGAATTTATGGCGGCGCTTATGACCTCCGTCATCGATAATCCGGGAAAGGTGGCAGAATATATTTACAGCTGCCGGCAGATGGGAATCGGGATCCTGCCGCCGGATATCAACCGGGGAGTGGGAAGTTTCTCGGTTGATAACGGAAATATCCGCTATGGACTTACCGCGATCAAGAGTATCGGAAGACCGGTTATAGAGGCGATCATCGCAGAACGGAAACTGCGGGGCGCATTCAAAGATTTGAAAGATTTTATCGAACGGCTTTCCGGAAAAGAGATCAATAAGCGTACGGTGGAAAACTTCATCAAATCCGGTGCGTTTGACAGTCTGAAAGGGACGCGCAAGCAACACATGATGATTTATGTGCAAATTATGGATGAAGTGAATCAGGAAAAGAAGTATTCCATGACTGGTCAGATGTCTCTTTTTGATATTGTAGGGGATGAGTACAAAAAAGATTTCGAGGTAGCGATGCCGGATGTGGGTGAGTATCAGAAAGAAACCATGCTGGCATTTGAAAAGGAAGTACTGGGTGTGTATATCAGCGGGCATCCGTTGGAAGAATATGAAGAGAAATGGCGGAAAAATACCTCCGCGACCACACTGGATTTCCAGCTTGATGAGGAGACCCATCGCACACGCGTCCACGATGGGGCAAAGGAAATCATCGGAGGAATCATCACTTCCAAAACGATTAAGTATACCAAGAATAATAAGACGATGGCATTTATCACGATCGAAGATTTGATGGGGACTGTGGAGGTAGTGATCTTTCCACGGGATTATGAGAAAAACCAGATGTTTTTGAACGAAGACAATAAAGTGTTTGTGCGGGGCCGCGTATCGGAGGAAGATGACAATGCCAGCAAATTGATCTGCGAGGAGATTATTCCGTTTGAGCGGACAAAAAAAGAGCTGTGGATCCAGTACGCGGATAAGGCGGCATTTCTGGCGGATGAACCGGAATTATACCGCGCCCTTTCTGACAGAGAAGGTGACAACGAGGTAGTCATTTACTGCAAGGCGGAGCGCGCGGTAAAACGGCTTCCCAGAAACCGGAATATCCAGATTGAACCGGGAATATTAAGTCGGCTTTTTAATCGCTACGGGGAGGACTGCGTGAAAGTGGTAGAAAAGAAAATCTCTTAGAAGATGCCGCGTCTTAAAGGGAAAAGAGTAAAATGTCAAGGTATGGGAAGAAGAGAGGATAGATTAATCTAAAATATTTTTAATGTTTCTAAAATTCATAATTTGGGGTGGATTTTCATTAAGCATAATGACGAATTATTTAAAATAATCTTGTGCAAAAGTCGTGGAAAAGAACATTGAAAATAAGGAGTAATTAGTATAGAATTAGCATTAGAATGTGAAAAAAATAGCAAAGCCCGTGAATGCAATTTGCTGTGATGAGAAAAGTGATGTTGCAAACGGAAAGGTCATGGGGGTTTGCTGAAACTTGACACAAGATGGAGGATCATATCATGGCAGAGAAAGTAATGAGAACAATCGGTGTATTAACAAGCGGCGGAGACGCACCGGGAATGAATGCTGCGATCCGTGCAGTAGTAAGAACCGCTCTCGGCAAGGGTTTGAAGGTACGTGGAATCAGAAGAGGATATTCAGGGCTTCTGAATGAGGAAATTATTGATATGAGTGCCAGAGATGTTTCTGATACAATTCAGCGCGGCGGTACGATACTGCAGACTGCAAGATGCGAGGAGATGCGCACGGTGGAAGGTCAGCAGAAGGCAGCGGCGATCTGTAAGAAATACGGCATTGACGGACTGGTGGTAATCGGAGGAGACGGTTCTTTTAAAGGAGCCCAGAAGCTTTCTGATTATGGGGTAAATACGATCGGACTTCCGGGAACGATCGATCTGGATATCGCCTGTACAGAGTATACGATTGGATTTGACACAGCGGTCAACACCGCGATGGAAGCAATTGATAAAGTACGTGATACTTCTACTTCTCATGAGCGGTGCAGTATCATCGAAGTTATGGGACGTGATGCCGGATATCTTGCGTTGTGGTGTGGTATCGCCAACGGTGCGGAGAGAATTCTTCTCCCGGAGGAGCATGATTATGATGAGATGAAGATCGTAGAGGATATCCGTGAGAACAGAAAGCGCGGAAAGAAGCACTACATCATCATCAATGCCGAGGGAATCGGCGATTCCATGAATATGGCAAAACGAATCGAAGAAGAGACCGGCATGGAGACCCGCGCAACGATCCTGGGACACATGCAGCGCGGCGGCAGCCCGACTTGTAAGGACAGAGTATATGCGTCTATTATGGGTGCAATGGCAGTAGACCTCCTTCTTCAGGGAAAGACGAATCGTGTTGTCGGCTACAAGCACGGCGAGTATATTGATTTTGATATTAATGAGGCGCTGGAGATGCAGAAGGGAATTCCGCAGTACCAGTACGAGATCGCAAGACAGCTTGCACTTTAAAGGATATGATGACACAAGATGTATTGTTGACGATTTCCGGCCTTCACACGATGGAGGCTATGGAAGACGGGGAAGAAGGTAATGAGCCGATTGAAGTGATCACACCGGCAAGTTACTATTGGAAAAACGGGAAACATTTCATCCTTTTTGATGAGTTGGTGGAAGGAATTCCCGGAGTGACAAAAAATAAAATAAAAATTACCGGTGACACCGCTCTTGAGATTATGAAGAGCGGTATTACCAATGCTCATATGGTATTCGAGAAGAATAAGAGCAACCTTACCTTTTATGATACACCTTTCGGACAGATTGAAGTGGGGATTCATACGCGGGATATGTGCGTAGATGTAAGAGAGGATCGGATCGACGTGAATGTCGAGTATGGTCTGGATGTGAATCACGAGGCGATGGCAGACTGCCGGATCACCATGAACATCCGGCCGAAGCATGCGGCGGAAAGTGTGCTGAGTGAGGAGCTTAGCCCGTAACCGGAGGATAACGGTGGAATCGCATAAAATTTCCAATAAATTAGGAGAAGTATTCTGATGGATACTTCTCCTAATTGTTTTCAAATCGTTAAGTTCGCCTAAAGTAAACGTCCAATGGACCTTTATTACGATATGTTTGATTATTTGTCCCCGCGAAGCTTTGCCAAAAAGCCTTTTTTCTTTTTCTGGGGAGCTGCAAGAGAACCTCTCACACCTTTCACCGCGGTGATGTAGATTCCGCTTACGGTTGCTTTTACTTCTTTCTTGACCGGAATCAGGTCATACACTTTTGCATCGCACATCAGTGTCATGATTCTGGGACCAACCTTGGCCTTTACTACCGGCACTTTGGAGCGGCGCAGGTATTTCGGTGTGCTCTTCACTACGACGGCCGGGAAACCGGCATCCTTAAGCCGCATCTTACCTTTATCAATGACCAACATAGACACCTGCTGGGCTGCGGCAGCCATCATCTGTTCCTGCTCTGCCTGCTTCTTTTCTGCTTTTTTACCCAGGAAATATAAAACGACTAAAATAATGATTAAAACAACCAGAATGACTAATAAAATAATCGTTAATTTGCTCACGGGTGAACCTCCTCTAAACGTTTTTCCATTTTGTAATTGTACCATTCTTTGAGGGGGAGTGCAAGCGATTTGGATAATACAGGTATAAAAAATGCAAGGCCTTTGGGAGATTGCCCGCATTTTTGGAGGCTCGCTTCATAAGAGAAAAAACGGAAGAACAGCGGGTGTGCCGTTCTTCCGAACGGTAATTAATTTTGAGCGGTTTTAAAATATTTTTTGTAGGTTATGATAAATAGAATACATGCCAGTGTGGTTGCCATATAGTCCGTGACCGGCTGTGCCGCCGCCAGCATCCTGGGCGAGTCAAATACCGTCCTGAAAATCAGAAGAGTCGGGATATATAACAGTCCCTGCCGGCTGATCGAGAGGATCAGGGACGGAAGTGCGGCGCCTGTGGACTGGATCGCATTGATGAATACGAACAGGATGCCGAGGATCGGGCCGGAGATGATGTAGGTGCGGGCAAATTCCATTCCGTAGTTGAACGCATCTGCGTCCTCAAGAAAGGCCCGTACCAGAGGGCCTGCCCCACAGTAGCAGATCACCGTCATGACTGCGCTGAGGCCGAAGGCCAGACAGAGGGAAAATTTAAGCACTGACGTATAACGTGCTTTGTTGCCGGCTCCGAAACAATATCCCAGCAGAGGCTGGATGCCGGTTCCCAGTCCGATGAGGAGCATGACCACGATCATATTTACCTTCATGGCAACGCCAAGCCCCGCCACAGCCATGTCTCCGTAATCAGCCATCAGATTATTGATGATAATATTTGCCGTACTCAGAAGGATGCTGTTCAGGGAAGCAGGGATTCCGATCGCAAATACCCCGCCGGCAATTCCACCGTTTGCCTGATAATTCCTGGGGTGAATGGACAGCATGGAGTTAGAGGAAAGCAGATGGCGCACATAAAAAAGTGCGGCAGCCACATTGCCGATCACTGTCGCGATGGCGGCTCCGGCGACATTCCAATCGAACGCAAGGATCATAAGGGGATCGAGGAGGATGTTCATCATGTTGCCGATGATCATCCCCATCATGGCAATCTGCGCATTTCCTTCGGCACGGATGATATTACTGAAGCTGTTGCTGATAATAAGAAATGGGATTCCCACCGCAACGATGTTCAGATACTGGGAAGCATAACCGATGGTGTCGTCGCTGGCCCCGATGGCACGGCAGATTGGGGAAGCAAAGAACCAGATTACCACCATGGCGATCACGCCGATTGTAAGGCCGGTCCAGAAGCAAAAAGCAGAAGTCCGTTTAGCGCGGTCCGCATTTCCTTCACCCAGCATACGGGAAATCAGGGAAGTTCCTCCGATTCCGAATAACATGCCCACTGCCATAAAGAGAAGAAACGCCGGGGTGGCCACGGAAACGGCTGCTACCATGTAGGCATTCTTCGTCTGCCCGATGAAAAATGTATCGGCAAGATTGTAGGCCAGCACCATGATCATACTGATGATAGATGGAACTACATTGCTGATTACTGCTTTTGGCACAGGCGCATTTTTGAATATTTCTGTTGTCTTATCCTGCATAACTCATTCTCCTTTTCTCTTTTGTTATAAATTTTCGGCTGTCTGCCGTATTAGTGGTGTGTGAAATAACGAAAGGTGTTATCGGTGAAATAGATATTTGTGAAATCATATAAATATATAGCAAATAATATGATACGCCATTATATCGAAAAAGAAAAGCCCTGATTTTACTTTTTTACAACGATGTAATTTAGAATCCATTTGGGGAATACTATGATACTAAAGGCCAAAAAGCCATGCGTTTCATGCTAGCATGAAAAAGCAGGAGGGAGAGTTATGGACGGAATAAAAAACGTGCTGTTATGGTGTGCACAGCATTTCGTGTTTATCAACTTGATTTTTTCTTTTATTATCATCTTTTTCCAAAGGCGAAACCCTGCTACGGTATGGGCATGGTTGCTTGTGTTGTATTTTATTCCTATTGCAGGTTTTTTGTTATATCTTATGCTGGGACAGGACTTCCGAAAAAGCAGGATGTTTCGGGCAAAGGAGATTGAAGGCGAGATTAAGTATGCCATTCGCAGGCAGGAGGAATCTATTCATAAGAAGCAGCTCAGGCTCAAAGATCCGGCGATGGAGCGTTACCGGGATCTGATCTTATATAATCTAAGCAGTGCAAAAGCAGTGATCACGGACGATAATGATATATGCATTTATACCGATGGGCAGGAAAAATTTGAGGCGCTTCTTGAGGAAATGGAGAAGGCAGTAAACTACATTCATCTGCAATATTATATTATAAGAAATGATGAGCTTTGGGAGAAAATCGAGGAGGTGCTGGTGCGAAAAGTACGCAGCGGCGTCGAGGTGAGGGTTTTGTTCGACAGCTGTGGATGCCGCAATATGACAAGAAAGGTCTGGACGGGCCTTAAGCAGGAGGGAATCCGGGTGGCGGAATTCTTTCCTGCGGTTCTGGGAAAATTGCAGCTTAGGCTGAATTACCGTAATCACCGGAAAATTGTGGTGATAGACGGGAGGATCGGATTCCTGGGAGGATTTAACATCGGATGCGAATATCTGGGGCAGGGAAAAAAGTTTGGATACTGGCGGGATACACATATTCGTATCGAGGGATCTGCGGTCACTTCTTTGGCGGTTCGCTTTGTTCTGGACTGGAACTATGCGGCGGGAGAAAATCTGTTTTCCTGTGACCGTTTATTTACGGTGCCGGTCTATGCGAGGAAAGGCTGCGCCCCAGTGCAGATTGTAAGCAGCGGGCCGGATTCTTCCAATCCGGTTATCCGGGATAATTATCTGAGACTGATCGGGAAGGCAAGGCATCATATTTATATCCAGACACCGTATTTTATCCCGGATGAGGCGATACTGGCGGCGCTTAAGATTGCCGCCCGTTCCGGTGTGAAGGTGAGGATCATGGTACCCTGCAGACCGGATCATCCGCTGGTTTATTGGGTGACCTATTCTTATCTTGGGGAAATGATCGCTGAGGGCGCGGAAGGATATATTTATGAGAATGGATTCCTTCACGCCAAGACGCTGACTGTGGACGGGGAAGTCACCTGTATGGGGACAGCGAACATGGATATTCGTAGTTTTCAACTGAATTTTGAAGTGAATGCCGCTATCTATCATGAACCGGTGACCAGGAGGATGGAAGAGGCATTTTTGGAGGACATCAGAAAGTGTACCCTTCTGGATAGCAGAAAATATGGAGAGAGACCATTCACGGTGCGGATAAAGGAGCAGGTTTCCCGGCTGTTTTCTCCGCTTTTGTAACTTCTTAAATATATATGAACTTGTGAAAACGACTTTTCATTTGAAGGATTCTGTGATATAAACGAAGTAGTGCGCTTTGGCCAGACAGGCTGAGAACCTGGATTTGCAGAGGAAGAATTAGAATCTGGATTTGAAGGTTCCGCGCCCGGCGATAATGCGATTATGCCGGAAAACAGAGTGAAAAAATATAAGAGGTGCTATGATGAAGAAGAGAATAATGATACTTATAGGTGTATGTTTGTCAGCGATGCTGCTTTATGGATGCTCCGGCGAGATATCCAATGATTACGTGACAGTAAGCGATTATAAAGGGATAGAAGTGGAGAAGGTGGACAAGGTTCAGGTAACGGATAAGGAAGTGGAGACCAGTATCAATAGTATGCTGGAAGCGGAGGCTACTTACGAGGATGTAACCGGACGTGCGGCCGAAGAGGGCGACGTGGCAAATATCGACTATGTAGGAAAGCTGGATGGAGTGGCTTTCGAGGGAGGAACTGCCGAGGGAGCGGAACTCATTTTGGGCAGTAATTCCTTCATCGACGGTTTTGAAGCAGGAATTGTAGGACACAATATTGGTGAAACCTTCGATTTGAATCTGACTTTTCCGGATCCGTACAAGAATAATCCGGATCTGGCAGGAAAACCGGTGATCTTTACTGTGACGCTGAATGGGCTTTCGAAGCAAATCCTTCCGGAGCTGACCGATGAGCTGGTTCAGAAGTATTCGGAAACAGCGAAGACGGTGGAGGAGTATAAGAAAGAGCTGAAAGAGCAGATGCAGAAGAGCTATGATAGCTATGCTGAAACTACCCTGAAAGAGGCAGTTTGGACGGAGCTAATGGAGAATCATGTGGAAATCAGCAAATATCCGAAGGATGAACTGAAAAGTATGAATGAGAGAATTCGGAAGCAGTATGAGCAAAGAGCAGAAGCTTATGATATGGATTTTGAGGAGTATTTGGAAAGCTATTTGAATATGGATGAGGAGACTTTCAATACAGAGCAGAGTAAGGCTGCCAAGAGCCAGGTGAAAGCGAATCTTGTTTGTGAGCTGATTGCAGAGAAAGCAAAGATTGATCTGTCAGACGAAGCATTGGAGACCTGCTATAAGAAGTATGCAGAAGATTATGGCTTTGAGAGTGCAGAGGCACTGAAAGCCACTATGAAGGAAGCTGGAATAGAAGAAGATTTAAAAGAGATGGCATCTATGGACCTGGTGAAGGAATGGCTGGCAGAGAATTGTAAGCAGGTGGATAAGAAGGAAGAGAAGAGTGAATAAGATGATAAAAGCGGTTTTGTTTGATATGGACGGTATTCTGATTGATACGGAAAAATATTTGACGGTATATAAGCAGCAGGCTATGAGAGAGGCCGGGTATAAGATGAGTGTTGCCGAAGCCTACTCCTTCCGAAGCAAGGCAGCTAAATTTGCCAGAGTGCAGGCAAAAGAGATGTACGGGGAAGAGTTTGATTATGACGCGATTCGCGGCCGCAGGCAGCAGCTTATGAGAGAACACATTCAGAAATACGGACTTGAGACAAAGCCGTATGTGCGGGAAACGGTCACAGAGCTTCGCAGGCGAGGGTATCAGACGGCGGTGGTAACCGCAACGGATGCGGAACGTGCAGTTCGTTATCTGAATATGGTGGGATTTGTGGATCTGTTCGATGAGATCATCAGTGCTTCCATGGTGGAGAATGGGAAACCCTGCCCGGACGTCTATCTGTATGCTTGCGAAAAGATTGGGCGCAGCCCCAAAGAGTGTATGGCGGCGGAGGATTCGCCAAACGGCGTTCACGCGGCGTGGAGCGCGGGATGTCATGTGGTGATGGTGCCGGATCTGACCGGGCCGGATAAAGAGACCGAAAAGATGACAGAACATGTGGTGCGGGATTTGAGGGGACTCCTTGAGATCCTGAAATAATGAGGAGTGCCGGTATCCAGATGTCTGAATACCGGCATTATGAAAAAGAAAAATTTATGTGAAAAGGTTACTTGTTGTCTATGGTTATTAGTATAGATATGAAATGTGAGAAATTTGTGATGAGATTTTGAAGGATTTGTGAATAGTACGTGAATAAATTTGTTTACAATTTAAAATGGCCGGCGCCGTCCAAACGGGCGCCGGCCTTGCGTATTAACGCAGAGAAGGCTGGGTGAGAATGTTTTTCACATGCTCTACTTCTTCGCGGCTTGCTTTTGCTGCCGGAACGTAGTAGCTCTTCTCACGGGCCAGCTGGTACAGGTTTTCCTGAGACATCTCGCACTGATTACGGATTTGTTTCAGGCACTGTTTCAGTTCCTTGTTCTCGGTCTGCGGGATGATATCCCCAAACATCTTTAATTCACCGTTTACTCCGACCAGAGCGTCGGATACCATTGTTTTTTCGTCCATGGATCGCACCTCCTATAAAAATTTCATCAGTTCCTGTTTGTTTTTCATTGCAGAGTCGGCAGCCTCCTGAAAGAACTGTTTAACCTTTGCATCCTGAGCCTCGGAAGCGTAAGCTGTCATTTTGCAGTGGGTGGTGTCATAACCGCCGATCAGGTGACGGAGATTCTGCAGATCCAGAATAGAAATTTCAGCCATTTTGATTTCCTCCTTAAAATAAGATTCTGTGCCGTTGTATTTATTTGACGGCTGCTGCGAAGGCCGCTCCGCCGTAGGTTAAGGCGGAGCATTTGACCTGGTAACAAGGATAGTATGGCATGGAGAGCAGGAAAATATGTACGAAGCGGAGTGTTGCTGAAATTATTTTGGCGTGAAGCGTTCATGAAATGTGTGAGTTCGCTGCAATAGTGTCAGCGCACAGAGTACATTTTTGAATAAAAAGAGAAAATAGATTTCGCATGGGTACAGAAGTGAAAAACATGGCCTCAGGATGCCACTGAACGCCGATGGCAAACGGATGATTTGTAATTTCTATGGCTTCAACTGTATGGTCAGATGCCCGGGCGCAGATTTCCACATGTGTTCCGGGGGTGTGAATGCTCTGATGATGAAAACTGTTGACAGCGATAGAATCGCCGGTGATTTGATGCAGTGTACATTTAAAATCTACGGTGATCAGATGGCTGACGTCGCTTCGGTGCCGGGAATTCTGCATATGAAGAAAGGCCTTCCCGGGCTGGAGGGAAATGTCCTGGTAAATCGTTCCGCCGCAGGCCGCATTCAAAACCTGCATACCGCGGCAGATTCCAAGAAGAGGCTTTTTTGTTTTTAATGCGGCTTCGGTGAAACCGATTTGAAACAGATCCAGTGCCAGGCTGGTCTCGCCGATATCACAGACGGGCACTTCGCCAAATAGAAGCGGAGTGAAGTCTCCCCCGCCCGGAAGGAGAAAGCCGTGGCACAGATCCAGGTATGGAGAAAAAACATGAGCCATATCGGAAGAAGTGAAATGATCGGTTGTGTTTTTGCCGTAATCGTCAGGATGATATTTTCCCTCAGAAGCAGAGTGGGTATCTGAAAATTCAGAGAATGAGTGGATATCTCCGGCAAGCGGGAGGATGGGAAGGATTACCGGTATGCCGCCGGATAAGCGGATGGCGCGAATATAGGAATCAGTGACAAATTGCCTGTTTTCCATAAATCCGCAGGAAAAGATACCGATGATTGGTTTCATAATGTTTTGCGCTTTCTGTTTTGGAAATATATTATTCTATTCTATGTTTTTTTATACTGCATGATGCGGGGCACCGGATGTTTTATGGGTTTTCAAGCTGTGCGTTTTGGGGCCCGGTCAGTTATTTGACATTGCATTTAAGGGCAAAACACATAACAACCGCGGTGAGAAGCTCTGCCGCCGGAAATGCAAGCCATACTCCGGTGATGCCCAATAGGGATGCCAGAAGGAAGGCGCAGGCGGTGATCGCGGCAAAGCCGCGGGAGATGGAAGTGACAAATGCCCATTTTGCGGCGGCAGTCGCGCTGAGATAGCCCGTGCCGACGATATTAAACCCGGCGAACAGGTAGCCGATAAAGTACAGTTTCATTCCCGTTACCGCATAAGCGGCCATCCGGGCATCCTGCTCATGGTTGAAGAGGGATACGATCGGGGCGGCCAGCATATTTGCAGTCAGCAAAATGAGAAGAGCGATGCCGAGCGCGGTGGCAAAGGAGAGGCGGAGCACTTTGCGCACGGATCGGCTGTCTCCTTTTCCGTAAAACTCACTGTTAAGCGGCTGGGTTCCCTGGGCGATTCCATTGAACAGAGCGGTCGCCACGATGGCAATGTTGGCAATGACACCATAAGCGGCGACCCCGGTATTTCCCGCCAGGTTAAGAAGCAGGAAATTGAAGACGATGGTGGTGATACCGGAAGAAATCTCCCCGACAAATGCGGCGATTCCCAGCTGGCAGGACTGCGCCAGCATACGGAGGGACGGCAGCATCAGGCGGAAATGGATGGTACTTTTGGGGGAAAGAAAATGGATGGTGCAGATGCAGATCCCAACGATCGGTGAGATGGCGGTGGCAAGCGCAGCTCCGGCCATGCCAAGCCCCAGAGGAAACATCAGCACATAGTCCATGACAATATTAAAAAAATTACTGCAAAGCGTGGCCGTCATGGCAAGAGACGGATTTCCGTCATTTCGGACGAAAGCATTGCAGATGTAGTTGCACATAAAGAATGGCGCAAATAGTAGGAAAATACGGGTATAAGGTGTCCCGATGGCGGTAATTTCAGCATCTCCGCCCAGGATCCGTATGATCTGGGAGGGTACCAGGACACCCAGAGCCACGAAGAAAAGGCCAAATATCACTGCAAAAAGCAGTGCATTCGGAAAATAGGAATCGGCCTTCTTGTTCCCCCTTGCACGCAGAATTTTAAATCGGGTAGCGGAGCCGGTAGCCATCATGCTTCCGATGGCGAAAATCAGGCTGTAAAGCGGCAGGACCAGATTCAGGGCTGTGATGCCGTCCGCGCCCTCTGCCCGCGCGATGAAGAACGTGTCTGCCAGAATATAAGCGGAGATTCCCAGCATTCCCAGAATGTTCTGGGAGACGTATTTTGTAAATGTTTTCCCGACGGAAGAGGGAGAAAAAGTGGTTGCCTGATTCATATGTTTGTCACCTCATAGTATATTTTTAACGGATTTTTGTATTCTTGGTTTTGCGATTTGTACATTCCTGAATGAAAACAGTACCTATATTATACACAAAAATCTCCGATTGTGAATGTCTTTTCGAGTTTATTCGTTTTCACTTCCGGGGTTTTTTATATTGTAATCTTTCGGTATCCATATTTTGCTGGGAATGAGCTGGATTTTGTGTTATTATAATGGCGAAAGTTACAAGATTCTCTGACTGATTGGTGAAGTCAGTAAAGGCAAGGAGGCCGGAAGATGTTGCAGATCTATGAACTTCTGGAAATTCCGCTGTTTCAGAATTTCCGTCTGGTAGCGGGTGAGCGTGGACTGAACCGGGCGATTACGAATACTACGATCCTGGAGTATGAGACTTATATTGATGGATTTCATGTATTCAAAGCAGGAGATTTTATTCTGACGTCTCTTTTCTTTGCAAAAGACAATCCGGAATTAATCCGAAAATCTTTTGAAGAACTGCTGGCGCGTGAGGTGGCAGGGATCGCGGTGAAGACCAGTTTTTATGAGTCGCTGCCGCAGGATGCGCTGGATTATGCGGACGGGAAGAACCTGCCGGTGTTTTTGTTTGATGATACTTATATGGAAGATATCATCGTGGGTATTGATGAGGTGATCAAGAAAAAAGAGGCCTATCTTACGGATGAGAGAATCCTCCAAAGTTTTTTGCAGCCTCACTCTGCCATAGATGTGGTTAAATTTGCGGGACACTTTAGTCGTTTTTTGTACGGGCAGTATGTGATCGCCTGTCTGTCTCCAGCGGTGGAGATGGACATGAACCGAGTTTTCAATTACATTTCCTATCATCAGAAAACATTTCACAGCGGAGAAGATGTCACCTTTGTGAAATATCGGAGCCAGATGATTGTAATCTATAATTTCCAAGCCGGTCAGAAACCGGATTTAAGACAGGTACTGGATAGGCAGCTGAATGAACTGGCGCTTAGCCTGCAGGATTTTTGTTGTGGAATCGGGGAAGTGCAGACGGAACCAATGCATTTTGATGTCGCACTGGAACAGGCGATCACAGCTAATTATATCTGCCGCTTTAAAAAGATGAAGTTTTTGAACTATTCGGAGGTTGGAATTTATCAATATATTTTTCCGCTGCTCAAGAATAAACCTCTGATGCGGGAATACGAAAAAACGCTGCGCACTTTGATGGAATATGATAAGAAATATGGCTCGGACTTGTTTCGGACGCTTCAGGTTTATGTAAAAAATAATGGAAAAATTGCAGCTGCTGCGAAAGAACTGTTTCAGCACGCTAATACGATACGTTACCGCCTGCAAAAGGCACAGGAGCTGATACAGGCTGAGAACTTTTATGAATATGTTTTTCTGGTAATTCATCTGTATGAATTAAAACAGATTGAGGGATTGTATGAAAATACATAAATTTCAAATATCTTTTGTGAAAAAGTAAATGAAACCATCTTTTTACTTTGCTATAATAAAGTTAAATCAAGGCAAAGGAGACGGAATTATGAAAACATCTGAAAAAATCATTGAAAAGACTGAAAAATACGGTGCACACAATTATCATTCTAAAGAAGTGGTATTTGAATATGCAACCGGTGCAAGAGTAACAGACCCGGAAGGACGGAAGTATTTTGATATGCTTAGTGCTTATTCTGCACTGAATTTCGGCCATCTCCATCCGGAGATTGTGGCGGCGGCAAAAGAGCAGCTGGATAAGGTGACTTTAACTTCCCGCGCATTCCATAATGAGCTTTTATGTGATTTTTATGAGTCTTTGTGCAAGCTGACCGGGAAGAATATGGTGCTTCCCATGAATACAGGAGCGGAAGCAGTAGAAACGTCTCTGAAAACGGCACGGCGCTGGGGGGCTTTTGTGAAGGGTGTGGAAGATGGAAAGCAGGAGATCATCGTCTGCAACAACAATTTCCACGGACGGACGATCACGGTGATTTCTATGAGTTCGGATCCTTCCTGCCGCAAAGGATTCGGCCCCTTTACCCCGGGATTTGTGAACATCGATTATGGTAATATTGAGCAGTTAAAGGCGGCGATCACCCCAAATACGGTTGCATTTCTGGTGGAGCCGATTCAGGGCGAGGCGGGGATCATTGTTCCGCCGGAAGGATTTTTAAAAGCGGCAAGTGAGATTTGTAAGGAGAACAATGTGCTTTTGATCGCGGATGAAGTGCAGACCGGATTTGCGAGAACCGGAAAGATGTTTGCCTGTGAGTGGGAAGGGGTTGAGCCGGATATCTATGTGCTGGGCAAGGCCCTGGGCGGCGGTGTGATGCCGGTGTCTGCGGTTGTGTCTGACAGCAGTATCCTCGGAGTATATGAGCCGGGCTCTCATGGCTCCACTTTTGGAGGAAATCCGCTGGCCTGTGCGGTTTCCATCAAGGCGATGGAGATTCTGGTGCGCGATAATTATCCGAAGATGGCGCTGGAAAAGGGCGCGTATTTCATGGATAAATTAAAGGAACTGAAGAACCCGGATATTCTGGAGATCCGCGGCCGCGGTCTGCTGATCGGGGTAGAGTTCAAGGTTCCGGCAGCGCCTTATGTGAAAGCGTTGATCGCAAATGGGGTGCTTGCGAAGGAAACGCATGAGATGACGATCCGTTTTGCGCCGCCGATCACGATTTCTTACGAGGAGATCGATCTGGCGATGGAGGCGATCAGAAAAGCAATAGGATAAAGGAGGAACTGTGGATGAGTGGATATGGATTTCTGATGGACTTAAGAACGTGTATCGGATGCCACTCCTGCCAGTTTGCATGTGCCGAGCAGAGATCTTTGGCAAATGGAGAATGGCTAAGAAGGGTATTTCATCTGGAGGCAGAGGATCATAAGCGCTATGTGGGAGCATTTTCAATGGGGTGCAATCACTGTGAAGATCCGGCATGTGTGAAGGCCTGTCAGAATGGTGCCATATCAAGGGATGAGGAAAAAGGAGTGGTTCTTAACGACAGCCGGAAGTGTATCGGATGCGGGGCCTGCACCTGGGCCTGCCCTTACGGAGCCGTATCCATTTCAGAAGAGACAGGAAAAGCACATAAATGTGACAGTTGTATTGAGCGCAGGCAGGAGGGATTTCCCCCTGCCTGCGTAGCAGCGTGTCCGGTGGGGAGCCTGCGATTTGGAAGCATTCGTGAGTTTGACGAAGAAGGAGCAGAGCAGTTAGAGATGGAGTTCCTGCCGGATGTGGATGTGACGAGGCCGTCTACAAGGATAATCGTGAGGAGGGCTAAGTGATGAGAAAGACGGAGTATCTGATCATCGGAAACGGAATTGCAGGTCTTAGCGCGGCGAAAGCGATCCGTGCCAATGACAAGGATGGCAGCATCCTGATGGTGACCCGCCAGAAGCAGACTACCTATTTAAGACCGCTGCTTTCCAAGGCCGGGATGAAGCTGGCAGATCCGAGGGTTCTGCAAATGGTGGACGAGGCGTGGCATAAGGAGAAGCGGATTGAACTGCTGACCGGGACAACGGTACAGGAGATGGATGTCAGAAATCATATCGTACGGTGTGAGAAAGGTTCGATAGAATATAGGAAATGTATTTATGCTTTGGGAGGAGATGCGTGGATGCCGCCGGTGAGAGGGCAGAACCTTCCGGGCATTTTTGTGCTTAGAAATATCGAAGATATTCAGGCAATCAGGCGGTGTACACTGCGGGCGAAACGGGCAGCGGTCATCGGTGGCGGTGTCATCGGCATGGAGATTGGTGAGGTACTGTATCGCCGCGGAATGCAGGTGACTGTGCTGGAGATGCAGCCGCGTATCCTTCCGCGCGTGTTGGATCAGGAAACGGCGGAAAACTATATCATGCAGCTTGCCAGGGCCGGCAGAGGCGCACAGGGCAGCTTTAGAGTGCAGACTAATGTCAATGTGGAAGAAATTCTGGGAGAGGATCGCGTCACAGGCATCCGATTGGCGGACGGCGGGCAGATGGAATGTGATCTGGTTATTTTTTCCTGTGGAATCCGTTCGTGCGTAGGGCTGGCCGAGCGTGCGGGAATGGAAGTGGACCGGGCGGTCATTGTAGATGAATCTATGCGGACAAGTGCAGAGGATGTGTTTGCCTGCGGAGATTGTGCACAGTTTCAGGGAACGTGTGCGGCTCTGTGGGAGGCAGCTATGGAGCAGGGAAGGATTGCGGGGCTTGCCGCATGTGGGGTTTATGAGAGGTATCGGCCGAAAAAATATCCGATTTTTTGTAATTCTTCCCTGGTATCCATGTTTGCGGCAGGGGATCTGGCCGTATCAGGAGAGGACGGATACCGAGTAGAAGTGCTGGAGGACAGGGAGGAAAAGGTGCTGTTGACACCCCGGAAGCAGGGGAGCTATATGAGGCTTGTGTATCGCAAAGACCGGCTTGTAGGAGCAGCGCTCATCGGGAACCTGGCCGGGATGCAGGCACTTAAGGAGAGAATGACGGATGCGGAGGGCTCTTATGAATAGACAGGATTTTGCAGGCGAATACGTGAGATGGCACGTTTTGAGAGAGGCCTTCTCGGGCTATGAGAACTGGCAGCAAGTGAAGGGAATTACCGAAGGCTGGACAGAACTGGCTGAACAGGATTATGAGGATTATTTTTACGGGACGAATGCGTCGGTCTATGTTCCTTTGTGGGCGTCTGCCTGTCAGGGAAGAGAGCCGGTTTTGATGAATAGAGAAACGTTGGAAGTGATACGTTTCTATAAGAGAATGGGATACCGGGCTGTAGATATTCAGAGTAATCCGCCGGATTATATCGGGCAGCAGTGCCGGTTTATGGAATACCTGTCCGTATTGATTTTGAAAGGTGACGAAGAGGCCGAAAAGGAATATGAGGAATTCCTTAGGCGTTTTGTTGAGAATACATGTTTTGAGATGGAAAAGGCGCTGGGCGGGCTGAATCCGCCGCCAGGAATCCGGTGGATCTGTGAGCTTCTGCGAAAAGCTGTTTGCAGGGAAAGCTGCGGGGCGGCTGATGGAAAATGGAAGGAGTTTGACAGTTACACCTGGGTGCGGGGTGAGGCGAAGGAGCTGGAGAGGGCTTATGAGACAACACAGGCGAGTTTTTATGACTGCGGAAGAAAGTGTAAAATGAAAGCGGTGGTCCGGGAGGGCTGCGTTCTGTCTGTCGGGCCGGATCTGGAGTATCGGAAGAAAGAGTTTGTGGGCTGTATCAGAGGCTATCAGTACCGTCAGACATTTCTTACGCCGCACCGCCTGCGTTATCCGATGGTTCGGCGGGGGAAGAGAGGAGAAGGGCTGTTCCGGCGGATCAGCTGGGATGAGGCGGCAGAGTTTGTGGCTTCTGAGATTCGGCGGACGATGGAAGAGTACGGTCCGCAGTCCCGCTATGTGATGCCTGCATCGGGTGTGTGCGGGACCATCCGGGGCGATCGATTTGCCAAGGAACTGCTTTCACTTTCCGGCGGTTTTCTTGATTATTATAACTATTACAGTGCGGCGTGTGCGGAGCATGTGCTGCCATATATATACGGAACGGAAGCCTGCGGGAGTGCGGAGGAGGAGATGCTAAAAACGCGCCTGCTGATTCTATGGGGAAATAACCCTGCCGATACCATCTGGGGGCCTGATTTTCTCAGAAATATGGCACAGGCCAGACGAAACGGTGTCAGGATTATCGTCATCGATCCGCGCAGGAGTGACACGGCAGTCCAGTATGCGGATCAGTGGATCGGAATCCGCCCGTCAACAGACGGAGCGCTGGCGGATGCCGTAGCGTATGAGATATGGAGCCGCAATCTGCAGGATCAGGAGTTTATGGACCGGTTCTGTGTTGGATTTGATGAAGAACATATGCCGGATGGAGTGCCAAAAGAAGAAAATTATAAGGCGTATCTTTTCGGCGAGAGAGACGGGATTATAAAGAATGCCGGATGGGGCGAAGAAATAACGGGAGTGCCGGCGGATGTCATCGTACGACTGGCGGTGGAGCTGGCCGGGACGAAGCCCGCCTGGATTCTTCCGGGACTTGGCCCGCAGCGTACCTTGAATGGAGAACAGACCTGCCGAAGCTTTGCTATGCTGGCATGTCTGACCGGAAATGTGGGAATCCCGGGAGGCGGAAGCGGGGGCTTCTTACTCCGGAAGGGGGAGAGCTCTCCGGAGTACACCTACGGAGCCAACCCTTATCCGGGGAAAATTCCGTCTTTTCTGTGGGTAAAGGCAGTAGACCAGTGGGAAACATTTACGGAAAAGGAAGGACTTACCGGAAAAGAAAAGCTGGATTCGGGAGTGAAACTGCTGTTTAATCTGGCAAGCGGACTTCTGATCAACCAGCATTCCAATATTAATGATACGATTCGGGTGCTTAAGGCAGCGGATCGTCTGGAAACCGTTGTGGTTTCGGATCTTTTTATGACGCCTGGAGCGCGTTATGCGGACCTTCTTCTTCCGGGTGCCTCCTTTTTAGAAACGGAAAATATTGTACTTCCATGGCTTCCGGCGGAGTATTTTTTGTATAATCAGGCGGCGATTTCACCTCTGTTTGAGGGGCGGTTTGAATATGAATGGCTCAGAGAGGTGGCGAAAAAACTGGGTTTGGAAGAAGAATTTTCTAATAATAGGACGGCAGGTCAGTGGCTGGCGTATCTTTATGAGAAAAACAGACAGAACTACAAGCAGGAGAATATGCCGGATTATGAGAAGTTTCAGGCGGAAGGATGTTACGTTTATCAAAATACCGAGGAAAGTACTGCCTTTCGGGAACAGATTGAAGATGGGGTCCCCTTTGCTACACCTTCCGGGAAAATTGAAATTTTTTCCAAACGGCTATATGAAAAAGGGATAAAAGAGCTTCCTGGAATTCCATGCTATATGCCTTGCGAGGAGGGGGCTGAGGATTTGCTCCGAGAGAGATTCCCTCTACAGTTAATCGGTTTCCACACAAAAAGGCGCTGCCATTCCACTGGCGACCATAATCGGAACCTCGATCAGGCGGATAAGCCGTTTTTGTGGATTCACCCGGATGACGCGAAGGAGAGAGGTTTAAAAGACGGAGAGATTGCAAAGATTTATAATGACAGAGGCAGGATGCGGATTCCTGTTAAGGTGACAGAGCGAATCATAAAGGGAGTCGTTGCACTCAGTGAGGGAGGCTGGTACACGCCGGATAAGGAGGGAGTAGACGTACGGGGGAGCATTAATGTGCTGACAATGACCCACAGAGCGACTCCACTGGCAAGGGCGAACCCTCAGCATACCAATCTGGTTCAGGTGAAAAGTTGTGAAAAAGACAATAACTAAGGAAAAAAATTGTAAAAAAGTAAGTGGAAAGTAAATAGTAATATGTTATAATTGACATATTATAGTATTTCGAGTATCATTTTAAGGACAGAGAAGTCTGACAAAAGATGTCAGATTCTGCCCTTTTTTGTGATTCTAGTCCTTTTAAAGGATGAGTAAGTAAGGAGGTTTGACATGTCACGTTATGTGTTAAAACGAATTGGTACAGGAATATTGACGGTTTTGGTGGTGTTTGTAATAAACTTTGTAATCATGCATGCGACACCCGGGGATCCGATCAATTATTTGATGGGAAAAGACAATCATAACGAGGAGCTCCGTGCGGAGCTGGAGGCCAAATATGGTTTGGATCAGCCCATGCATGTGCAATTTTTCAGTTATCTGAAAACTGCAGCGACCGGAGACTTGGGAGATTCCATTATTTACGGGAAACCGGTATCGCAGATGATAGGGGAAAAGGTTGGAGCTACCTTGCTTCTCGGACTGGTATCCGGCATCATGGCACTGCTTTTGGGAACCGTGATGGGAATCTATGCTGCCAGGCATGAGGGGAAACTGTCGGATTGGCTGTTCTCCGGATTCTCTTATATCATGAACTCGGTACCCTCTTTCTGGCTGGGACTGATGCTGATTCTTATCTTTGCATCGGGACTTAAGTTATTGCCGTCTTACGGTATGACATCAGCCAGAGTGAGCTATACAGGATGGGCGCATATCAAGGACGTGTTGATCCATCTGATCCTGCCGGCGGTTACGCTTACGGCAATCTTGATCCCTCAGTATTTTCGTATCGCGAAATCTTCCGTACTTCAGGTTACCAATGAAGAGTTTGTCATGAGCCTCCGCGCCACGGGAATGAGCGAGAAAAAAATTTTTAATAAATATATTTTCAGAAATGCGATTTTGCCGACCGTTACTATTTTTGGTATTTCCATGGCTTTTCTGATCACGGGAGTGACGTTGATCGAGACGGTTTTTGCATGGCCGGGTATGGGAACGCTTGTGTTGAAGGCAATTAACCAGAGAGATTATCCGACGCTCATGGGAATTTATCTGGTGATGTCCATTGCGATTGCGGTAGTGATGCTGATTGTGGATCTGATTTATGCACTCCTGGATCCGCGTATTCGATATCAATAGAAGATAGGGGAGAAGAAACGTGCACAGAGTGATAGAATTTATGAAAAAAGTATGGGGTTTTATTAAAAAAGATAAGCAGTTGATTGCGGGATGTATTGGAATTCTTATCCTATTTCTGATGATTGTATTTGCGCCGGTCATTGCGCCGGAGAATCCGCATTACTACGGTCCCGACGCGTTGGTGGCGCCGGGAGAATTGGGGCATCTGCTGGGCACAAACCATATGGGGCAGGATATTTTCAGCATGATCATTTACGGTGTCCGGACTTCGCTTAAGGTTGCGGTTATCTCCGCGTTAATATCGGGGATCCTCGGAGTTTTGATCGGAGGGGTCGCAGGTTTTTTTGGCGGAAAAGTGGATACGGTTGTTTCGGAGATCAATAACGTGTTTATGATGCTTCCCACGTTTTTCCTTATTTTGCTGATCGTAGCTTTGTTCGGAAATAGTATCACGAATGTTATGATCGTGATCGGAATCACAACATGGCCCAGTAATGCCAAGCTTATGCGGGCGCAGGCGCTTTCGATCAGAGAGAGAACTTATGTGAACGCGGCGAAGGCGCTCGGAGAAAGTAATACACAGATTTTGTTTAAATACATAATTCCCAATGGAATTTTCCCGGTGATAGCAAATACCACGATGGGAATGTCCAACGCGATCCTTACGGAAGCGGGACTCAGCTTTTTGGGCCTGGGTGATCCGAACATTATCAGCTGGGGTCAGATGATCTATGAAGGAAAGAGTTATATCACCTCTGCATGGTGGATATCAGTGTTTGCAGGGATAGCTATTATTTTGACTGTGTTGGTATTTTATCTGTTGGGTGACGGACTGAACAATGTGCTGAACCCAAAGAGCGGCAGAAAATAGGCGTAACGATATCATCTTAGAGCAGAGAGGAAAATAGATATGGAACCGGTACTTGAATTAAAGAATGTTTCAGTGACATATAAGAATGCTGAAAAAGAAGTATACGCAGTCCGAAATGTGAGTCTGCGCATAGAGAAAGGGGATTCTCTGGGGATTGTCGGAGAATCGGGAAGCGGCAAATCAACTTTGGCGATGGCAGTTTTAAGGCTGCTGTCCGAAAATTCGGCTGTCGTGGAAGGCGAGGCAATGTTCGGAGGCAGGAACCTGCTTGCCATGTCACAGGAAGAACTTAGAGAACTCAGATGGACACAGCTTGCAGTCGTGTTCCAGAAAGCGATGAATTCGCTGAGTCCGGTGCATCGGATCGGAACACAGTTTGAAGACATTTACCGTGTGCATGAGCCGAAGGCGTCAAAGGCAGAGATTAAGAAACGGGTTTTGGAGCTTTTTAAACTGGTGAATCTTCCGGAGCGGGTGTATCGTCTGTATCCCCATGAAATGTCGGGAGGTATGCTGCAGAGAACGGCGATCGCACTCAGCCTTCTTCATAATCCGAAGCTGCTCATCTTTGATGAAGCAACTACGGCACTGGATGTGGTGACACAGGGGCAGATTCTGAAAGAAGTCGTTGAGATGGAGAAGACCCTGGATATGACAAGAATCATGATCACACATGATATGTCGGTGGTGGCTGTGTCCTGTAATAAGATCGCGGTGATGTATGCGGGCGAGTTTATGGAAGTAGGCATGACAAAAGATGTGCTCAGTCATCCGATGCACCCCTATACAAAGGGGCTTCTGCAGGCATTTCCGTCTCTGAAAGGCGAAGTGAATGAGTTGAAAGCGATTCCGGGATTTCTGCCGGATTTGTCAAAAAAATCTGCCGGATGTATTTTTGCACCGCGCTGTCCATATAAGACGGCGGCCTGCGAACAGATGAAACCGGAGCCGGTAACGCTGGAAGACGGAAGAATCGTAGCCTGTCTGGCTGTTGGAGGTGGAAAAAATGAGTGATAATACGCCATTTGTACATATAGATCATATTTCAAAGTGGTATCCTTACAAATCATCCGATAAGAACCTGAAAAAAGAGAAAGGGAGCAAGCTCTATGTGAAAGCGGTGGAGGATATTTCCATCGACATTGAACATGGAGAAGTCCTTGGAGTGATCGGGGAGTCGGGCTGCGGTAAATCTACGTTGGGCCGGATCTTAACCAGACTGGAAGCACCAACCAAAGGGGATGTATATCTGGAAGGTGTGCCCGTCAGTGAAATGATAAAAAAGGAACCCAAAAAATTCCGGAGGAAAGTGCAGATCGTTTTCCAGAACCCCTATGACTCCTTTACTCCGAAGGATACGATCGAGAAGATTCTTCTTCGTCCGCTAAAGAATCATAATATCGGGAATTCAAAAGAAGAGAGAGTGCAGATGTGTATCGAGGCGCTGGAAAGAGGCGGACTTCACCCTGCGGAAAGTATCATGAAGCGGTATCCGCATGAGCTTTCCGGCGGTCAGCTGCAGCGGATTTCTATTATACGGGCCATGTTTATGGACCCGGGATTCATCGTTGCGGATGAGCCGGTATCTATGCTGGATGTATCGGTAAGGGCGGAGATCATCAATATGCTGCTGGAGCTGAGCCGCGAAAAGAATGCGGCAGTTGTGTTTATCAGCCATGATATTGCACTTACCAGATATATTTCAGACCGGATTGCGGTGATGTATTTGGGAAGAATCGTGGAGTACGGTAAGAGTGACGATGTGATCAAGAATCCGCTTCACCCGTACACACAGGCGTTGATATCCAACTGTGGTTCCATTGATTTGGAGGAAAGTCAGGAGATCATCGATATCGCGGGAGAGCCGCCGACACCGATCAATCCCGGCCCGGGATGCTATTTTGCTCCGCGATGCTTCTGTCCCTGCGAAGAGTGTGGGAAGACATACCCTCAGTGGAGAGAGGTGGAGGAAGGGCATTTTGTTGCCTGTCACCGGTAGAGTGCTATTAACTGCATAAGCGGTTGATATAAATCATTAAAGAAAAGGGAGGAACACTATGAAAAAAGCAATAGCATTTGTAGCAGCAGTGGCAATGGCAGGAGTTCTGTGCCTGTCAGGATGCTCATCAAAATCTGACGATTCGTCATCCAAAGCTTCTACATCAGAAAAACAGACTACGTTGGTAGTACGTGCACTCGGAGATCCGATGTCCTACAATCCGGACTTGAATGCGGATGATTATTACTTCCCGATCGCGCAGAACCTGTTCCATCGTTTGACGAAGCTGGATGCAAGTAAGAATATCATTCCGGATTTGGCGACAGATTGGGAGTGGAGTGACGATTCCAAGACTCTGACATTCCATCTTCAGGAAGGCGTAAAATGGTCAGACGGAGAAGACGTAACCAGTGAAGATGTAAAATACACGTTTGATACGATCAAGAATGTGGAGAAATCCTGTATGTTCAGCTCAAACATGGCAGTGGTTGATTCGATCGACACACCGGATGATTATACGGTTGTATTTAACATGAATACACCGGAGGTTTCTTTTGTCTCTACACTGGGCTGGTATGCAAGCTTTATTCTGCCGGAGCATATTTACAATAACGGGCAGTCCTGGGCAGAAAATGATGCAACCACAAAAGCACCGGTTACATCAGGCAACTATAAGTTTGGCGAGCATAAGACAGGCGAGAGTTTAACCATCGTTAAGAGTGAATACGCGGTAGTCGAGCCGGAGATGGATACCATCGTATTTAGTATCATCCCGGATGAAACAACGGCGGTACAGGCTCTTCAGAACGGAGAAATCGATGTATATGAAGCGGTACCGACGGCATCTCAGGATCAGCTTCTGGCAGATGAGAACATTGATATGAACATCAATGAATATCCGTCTCCGATGCGAATCGTTTTCAACTTGAAGAATGAGACTCTGGCAGATGCAGCCGTTAGAAAAGCGATCGCACTGACCATCGACAGAGATGAGATTTCCGAGAAGATCTTTAACGGACTTCTTAAACCGGAAAACACGATGTATCCGTCTATGATCGAGTGGGCGGCAAACACAGAAGATACCGCGCCGGATTATAATATCGAAGAAGCGGTAAAAGTATTGGAAGATGCCGGCTATACAAAGGATGCTGACGGTTACTATGTAAGAGGCCTTTCACTGATTGCATTTGAAGGAAACGGTTATCCGGATTCGGCAAAACTGATCGCTGATTCTGCAAAAGAGGCCGGAATTGAGATCACAGTTGAAGTTTTAGAGTATAACGCATGGAGTGAAGCCGTATTTAACAACCATGAATTTGAGATTGAGCTTCAGGGTGGTTTCATGGGACCGGACCCGTCCAGAATGATGGCTCAGCTCAGCACGACCGGCTCTGACAATGTGGGAAGCTATTCTAACGCAGAAGTAGATGAACTTCTTACCAAAGGTGGAAGCAGTGGCGATGAGGCTGTACGTGCAGAGGCTTACAAAGCTGTGCAGACAATCACTTCCGAGGAGCTTCCGTGTGTACCGATCCTCAGCTACGCATGTTACGATGCAAACAGAGCAGACCTTGTGAACCTTCCGATTGACGGCGCGGGTAAATGGGGATGGGCTGAGTATACCTATACAAAGGTTGCGGAATAATCATCCGTTTGCCAGGAGGTCAAGAACATGAAAGAGATTTTTGAAAAATTATTACAGGATATTCCGGAGTACGATTCTTTTCTCACCAGGGAAGAGATGGATGAAAGCTCCCGGAAATTAGCGGAAGAATACCCGGATGTCGTGTCTATTTTCGAGATCGGAAAATGCAGAAGCGGTTATCCGCTGCTCTGTCTGAAAATCGGCCAGGGTTCCCAGAACGCCCTGATGTTCGGACTTCCGCACCCGAACGAGCCGATCGGAACGATGATGCTGGAATATTTTTCAAGGAAGCTGGCGGAAAGTGAAAAACTCCGCAAGGAGCTGGATTACACCTGGTACATCGTGAAGGCATGGGATGCGGATGGTTATAAGCTGAACGAGAAGTGGATCAAAGGCCCCTATACGCTGTATAACTATTCCAGAAACTTTTTCCGCCCCGCAGGATACCAGCAGGTGGACTGGACATTCCCGATCAAGTATAAGAAGTTAAAGTGGGATACACCGCTGCCGGAGACAGAGGCTATGATGAAATTGATCGATGAGATCAAACCGAGTTTCATCTACTCTCTGCACAATGCAGGATTTGGCGGAGTGTACTGGTATATTACACATGAGACACCGGAAATCTACGATGCTATGAGGCAGCTTCCGGATATTCAGGATGTACCGATCAATTATGGTGAGCCGGAAAGCCCGTCCTGCGTGGCATATTCCCCGGCGATTTATGCAAACCTGGGAATCGGCTCAGAATACGATTATCTGGAGAAATACGGGAATGAGAACCCACAGGATGCACTGAACGTGGGAACCTGTAGCGCAGACTACGCAAAGGAAAAATATGATTCCTTTACGTTCCTGACGGAGATGCCCTATTTCTATGATGAGAGAATCAAGGACATGTCCGATTCCGATATCACAAGAAAAGATGCGGTTCTTCAGAATCTGGATTGGAGCGAAGCGGCAAACAGTTTCATCCGCGGTAATCTCGAGATATCGAAGAAGTATATGGATAAGGGAAATCCGTTCGTTCTCGCGATTGAGGCTTTTATGGAAGGCAGTACCAGTGAAGCTTACCGCAAGATGATCGAGGAAGATCCTGAATTTGCCCGTCCGGCTACGGTGGCAGAGAAATTTGACAATCTTGAAGTGTCCAAATTCTACAAGATGCTAAGTTATGGAATGCTGGTTCGCGCAAATGAAAGTGAATTGCAGAAGATGGAGGAGACCGGGGAAGAGAATGCCGAGAAGAAGGATGCGCTTACGAAGGCATTTGATGAAGCGGTTTTTGCACACAAAAAGCTTTCGGATGAACTGGAAAGCCTGATTGACTATAAAGTGATTCCGATTAGAAAATTGGTATATATCCAGCTTGGATGCGGACTTCTGCAGGCAGAGTATGTGCATATGATGCATTCATAATGCAATACATTTTAATGGTCCGGGTGATTATCCGGTTATTGCAAGGTATTGTGTTTAGGAAGAATAATATGTAAAATGAATGTGCCCGGAGAATATTCACAGCAGAATGTTCGCCCGGGCACATGTTGGCTGTCAGGCATATCTAAGTAAATGTTTGGTGGTGCTTTATCTTGGCTGCCGTGCATACCTGAGTGAAGATCCTATGGATTTTCAGCTCGGTGAGAAAAGAGTGAGAGGGAAAGAGAATGAATAGAAAAGACGAAATTATAAAGTTAACAAAAGAATTAATGGCAATTCCCAGCATCTCGGATTCGGATCATGAGCTGCTGGTATCCGATTATATCACCAAGTGGTTTCAGGGCATTCCCTTTTTCCGGGAGCACCCGGAATATACCGGAGCCTACCACATTCCGGGGGATTATCGGAACCGGGATGTAGCATACGCTTATGTGCCCGGGGCCGGTAAAAAGACGATGGTCCTGATGGGGCATTTTGATGTGGTGTCCGTTGCGGATTTTGGTGAAGGAGCAGATGTGGCGTTTTCGGCGGATGAGGTCACGGGATATCTGGAGAAATGTGAGCTGGACGAGGATGTGCGCTCTGACCTTAAGAGCGGTGAGTGGATGTTTGGGCGAGGCTGCGGGGATATGAAGGGCGGCCTTGCGGCGGCGATGGTTTTTGTGAAAGAGTACACCAAGCGCAAAGAGAGACCGGGAAGTCTTCTTTTGGTAGCTGTGCCGGATGAAGAGTCCTATTCTGCCGGTATGCGGGGAGCGGGCGGCCTTATGAAGGAGCTCAAGGAGAAATATAATCTGGAGTATGAGCTTTTGGTTGACCCGGAACCGAATGCACGCCAGGGTAATCAGCATATTGTCCCGGTCGGCTCTGCCGGAAAATGTATGCCGGTGCTTCTGGTGCAGGGGGCGGTTTCCCATGTCAGCAAATGTTTTGAGGGGCTGAACCCCATGGGCATTATGGGTGAAATATTTAACCGTACGGAGCTTTCCCTGGAATTCTCGGATATCAGTGACGGCGAGATTTCCTGCCCGCCTACCTGGCTGTGGATGAAAGATATGAAGGAAGAATATGATGTATCGGTGCCGCATCGGGTTAGCGGATATATTAGCATGATCAGCTATGAGTCGACGCCGGAGGATGTCCTTGAGAAACTTATTCCGATTTGCAGGGAATCGTTTGAAACGTATGTAAAAAAAATGCAGAGAATTTATCAGGAATATCAGAAGTTGAGCAAGTATCCGTCCGAATATGAGATTGCCTGGGAACCGAGGGTTATGACTTTGGCAGAGCTGTGCTTTTACCTGGAAAGTGAAAAAGGGGACACCTACCGTAAATTCTATAAAGAGTTATATAAAGAGACAGCAGAGAAGATTCAGAGCGGTATTTTGAATTATCCGCAGGCTACGATCCATATGATGGACAGCCTTCTTACTTTTTCGGGGATTACGAAACCTTTGGTGCTGCTGGGATTTACACCGCCTTATTATCCGGCCGTGCGCAGTGACCATGTGAAAGGAAAGGAGAAAACTGCGGACAGATGTCTGATGGCGGCGGGCAGGAAAATGGAAGAAAAATACGGAGTTTCCTATGTAAAGGAGAACTATACTCTGGGGCTTTCTGACCTGAGCTATTGCAGTATTGATAAAGAATTTGACTATGTAAAATATTCGCAGAATACACCGCTGTGGGGGGATTTATACAAGATTGATTTCGAGGTGATCAGCCAGATTGACGTTCCGTCCGTGCTTGCCGGTCCTTGGAGTAAAGATCTGCACAAGAAGACGGAGAGAGTTCATATAAAAAGCCTCTCGGAAGAATACCCGGAATTTCTGGAAGCCATCAGTGAAGAAGTGTGGAGAGAGTAGAAAAATTAATGCTACTGTTCGCACACTACTATTTAATCTTAGATGAGAAAAGAGTTTTCGGGTTTTTGTTTCCAATTTATATTCCGCGTGTTATAATCAAAGTTGTGTTTGGTATGTTATTGTTCACACACCGCTATTTGGCGAAGTGTATTACGCAGAGCAAAGTGAACAGTAACTTTAGTATGAAACAGATGAGGAGGTTTAATTTGCTATGAGCATACCTGAAAGACTTACAAAATTACGTGAACAGATGGCGGAAAAAGGAATTGATTTTTACATCGTTCCGACTGCGGATTTCCACCAGAGTGAGTATGTTGGGGAGCATTTTAAAGCGAGAAAATTTATTACAGGATTTACCGGATCAGCAGGAACTGCGGTGATCACAAAGGAGGAAGCGCGTCTTTGGACGGACGGAAGATATTTCATTCAGGCGGCTTCCCAGCTTGAGGGCAGTACGGTGGAACTGATGAAGATGGGAGAGCCGGGTGTCCCGACGATTAAAGAGTATCTGGAAGAGGCGATTCCTGCCGGCAGCACGCTGGGATTTGACGGACGTGTCATTTCTATGGGAGAGGGTCAGAGCTATGAGAAAATCATGGCTGAAAAGAACGGGAAGATCTGCTATAAGTACGATTTGATCGATGCAGTCTGGGAAGATCGTCCGGCCCTTGCAAAAGAGCCGGTATTTGTGTTGGAAATGAAGTATGCCGGGGAGCTGGCTCGCGATAAGCTTGGCCGTATCCGTGAAGTGATGAAAAAGAACGGAGCGACGACACATGTTCTTACCACATTGGATGATATTTGCTGGACGCTGAATATCCGTGGAAATGATATTGAGTTCTTCCCATTGGTACTGTCCTATGCAGTCATTACCATGGACAAGATGGATTTATATATCGATGAAGAGAAATTAAGCGGAGAGATTCTCGCTGATCTTGCAAAGGACGGTGTGGTGCTTCATCCTTACAATGATATTTATGAAGATATCAAGCATGTAGGAACAGAGGAGGTTCTGCTGATTGACCCGTCTAAACTGAACTATGCACTTTACAACAACATTCCGGCAGGGGTAGAGAAAGTGGAACAACCGAATCCGGAGGTGCTTTTTAAAGCGATTAAGAATCCGGTTGAGATTGAAAATATCCGCAAAGCTCAGATCAAGGACAGCGTTGCACATGTGCGTTTTATGAAGTGGCTGAAAGAAAATGTAGGAAAGATCAGTATCACGGAGATGAGCGCGGCTGATAAGCTGGACGAGTTAAGAGCCCAGATGGGGAACTTCATTCGTCCGAGTTTTGATCCGATTTGCTCCTTTGGCGAACACGGTGCGATCGTACATTACAGTTCCACACCGGAGACGAATGTGGAACTTGCTGAGGGTAAGATGTTTATGACTGACACCGGAGCGGGATTCTATGAGGGTTCCACAGATATCACCAGAACCTATGCATTTGGAGAGATTCCGCAGATTATGAAGGATCATTTTACATTGGTTGCCATTAGTAATCTGATGCTGGCAAATGCCAAGTTCCTTCACGGCTGTACCGGAATGACGCTGGACATGATGGCGAGAAAACCGTTCTGGGACAGAAACTTAAATTTTAACCACGGCACGGGACATGGAGTAGGGTATCTTCTGAATATTCACGAAGGCCCGGCAGGATTCCGCTGGACCTTCAGGGCAAGCGAGATTCAGGAATTCGAGGCAGGTATGGTGATTACCGATGAGCCGGGAATTTATATCGAAGGTTCTCACGGCGTGCGCCTGGAGAATGAACTTCTGGTGTGCAACGGCGAGAAAAATGAGTATGGCCAGTTCATGTATTTTGAGCCGATTACTTATATTCCGTTTGATCTGGATGCGATTAATCCGGATTACATGTCAGGGGAAGAGAAGAAGATGCTGAATGAATACCACAAGACGGTGTTCGAGAAAGTATCCCCGTATTTGAATGAGGAAGAGAAAGAGTGGCTGGCTAAGTATACAAGAGAGATTTAAACTGTCAGGTATACTTGAGTGAGGGTTTAGCGGATTGATGTTTCGCTTGACGGGCATACCTGAGTGAAGGCAACCGTGGACTTTCGGTTTGGTAAGAGAAGCGTTCAAGGATAGAAAAATAAAGAGAGGGTGTCGCAAAATCATCAAATTTAGATGATTGAGTGATGCCCTCTCTTTATGCATATAAAAATCTGAAAAGAAACTTTTGGAAATGTATAGGCGTTTGTTTCCTTTGGCAGAGTAAGCCTGATACAGCAAGTTGGAATCTAAATCCTTCACTTCGTGGCTCAGCAGTCGAACAAAATCATCATCAGGGACCAGACTTTCCAAATTTAATGGCAAAATCAGTTGACAAATCGTGACAAATTTGGTACGTTAAACGCATAGAAATTAATTAGTTTAGAGAGAAAATGCAAAAGCATTTTTTATTTCGCCATTAGTTACGCGAGTAACTGATGGCCGTGCAAAGGAAGGCTTATTTTTTTACAAGCTAGTTACGCGAGTAACTGGCGATTATGAAAGGTTTTTTATCTTAAAATCTGTTATGTGAGTAAAAGTGTTTATTAGCACTATAAAAGGTGCTGCAAATACTAATTTGAGAAAGAAAGGAGGGAACCATGGGATTAAAAATAGCAATTATCGGATGCGGCTTAATTGCACAGGAAAGACATGCCCCGGAGCTTTCAGCAAATCCACTCGATGAAGTAACAGTTTTTTTTGACCCTTGGACGTGATGCGGCGGGTTTCCTGAACGGTGTATGAAAATATGAGGGATTGATAGGAATGTGTGACAGAAACTTAGGAGAGGGTTACGAAGAAAAACTATGAGTAAATATATTATTAAACGGCTTCTCATTATGATACCGGTGTTTTTTGGAATGACAGCATTAGTATTCTTTCTATCCAATATGACACCAGGGTCTCCGATTGATGCCATGATAACGCCAGAAATGAATGTGGAAGACATTGCAATCCTGGAACATAAGATGGGACTGGATCAGCCAATATACATACAATATTTTAAGTGGTTGGGGCGTTTGTTCCAAGGGGATCTGGGAAATTCTTATCGTACCGGTCAACCGGTCATCAGGGCTATTGCGGAGCGTGTAGGTCCGACTTTGATACTGACATTGACAGTGTTGGTACTTGCAATTTTAGTCGGTGTTTTTCTTGGAGTTGTGGCTGCCTGTAAACCATATTCATTCTGGGACACGTTGGCTTCCGGGCTGTCGTTCCTGGGTTCCAGCATGCCAGGATTCTTTGTGGCATTGATTTTAATTTACGTTTTCGCGGTAAAATTGGGGTGGCTTCCCACTGGTGGAATGTATACCAATGCCAATACTCATTCTTTTGGAGATTTTTCAAAACATTTGATTTTGCCGGTGGTTTCGATGGCATTGGCATCGGCAGGCAACTACATCAGGCAGACGCGAAGCGCGATGCTGGAGGTCATGGGTGAAGAGTATGTAAAAATGGCCCGTGCGAAAGGCATGCGGGAACAGGTCGTTCTGTATGTACACGCACTTCGGAATGCCATGCTTCCCATTGTGACCTGTATCGGAATGTCAGTTCCGGGATTGGTAGGGGGAGCAGTGATCATTGAACAGATTTTCGGATGGCCAGGTATGGGCAGTCTGATGGTGCTCTCGGTAACTTATCGTGATTACCCGGTTATTATGGGAATCACCATGTATATCACAATTGCAGTTTTACTTACAAATTTAGCGATGGATTTTGTCTATGCGGTTTTGGATCCTCGTATTCGGAATTAAGGAGGATGTGATGAAAACAGAAAAGAATAATAAGACAAGAAATGTTTTTATTAAAGATGCGGTCGGAAGATTTGTAAGGCATAAAGTAGCTATGGTTTCTTTGTGTATATTGGTATTTGAAATACTGGTAATTGTCTTTTTGCCGCTGATCATAAAATTGGATCCTTACTCGTCCTATCCGGGGCAGTTTGGAGTAGCACCGGGCGGCCAGTTCATATTTGGGACAGATGATGTGGGAAGAGATGTTTTTGCAAGAATTATTTATGGCGGGCGAGTCTCCCTATCCGTAGGATTTATTTCCGCTATCATCAGCGCCTGCATCGGCGTACCGCTTGGATTGCTGGCAGGTTTTTACAGAGGAGTGATTCGGGGCATTATCATGAGGCTGGTAGATATTTTTATGTCTTTTCCGGCATTAGTGATTCAGTTGGTACTTGTTATGGTACTCGGCGCTTCGGAAAGAACCCTGACATTGGTGCTGGGACTTCTTGGCTGGACCAGCTATACAAGGCTTGTTTATAGTAAGGTACTTTCTGTAAAGGAAGAGATCTATGTAGAAGCAGCAAAATCAACAGGGGCAACAGATTTTACCCAGATGGTAAAGTATATCCTTCCTAATTCATTGGCGCCCGTATTTGTAACCTTCAGTTTTGCTGTTGCAGGTAATATTCTGGCGGAAAGCGGTCTGAGCTTTCTGGGGCTTGGTGTTCAGCTCCCCACCCCTACTTGGGGAAATATGATTCGTGATGCACAGACAGTATCCACGCTGATGTATCGTCCATGGATGTGGATTCCCGCCGGCGTCGTACTTGTTATAACAGTGGTATGTATTAACTTCGTTGGCGACGGTCTGCGTGCGGCATTGGATCCGAAGATAAAAATTTGACAGGGGGAGAGGACATGGAAGATACAGTTTTATTGAAAGTTGACCATCTGAGAACCTTCTTTAAGACAAAGACAGGTGTTCTGCCTGCGGTAAATGGCGTAAGTTTTACTTTAAAGAGCGGTGAGATTCTCGGCGTGGTAGGAGAATCGGGATGTGGAAAGAGTGTTATGAGTATGTCAATCCTGAAGCTGATCGAGAAATATGGCGGTAAGGTGCAGGAGGGCAGTTCCATAGAATTACAGGGACGACAGGTTCTGGGTCTTTCGGAAAAGGTGATGTGCAATCTGAGAGGCAAAGAGATCGCAATGATTTCCCAGGATCCCATGACTTCCCTGAATCCGGTATTTACGGTGGAATACCAAATGGTAGAGATGATTTGCAGGCATACGGAAATGACGAAAAAAGAGGCTTCTGCCCATGCGCTTTTTTGGCTGAAAAAAGTGGGGATTCCGGAACCGGAAAAGAGACTGAAAGAATATCCTCACCAATTGTCCGGCGGCATGTGCCAGCGTGTCATCATTGCAATGGCACTTTCCTGTGACCCCAAGGTGCTGATTGCCGACGAGCCAACAACTGCGCTGGATGTGACGGTTCAGGCACAGATCCTGGATCTGCTACGGAAACTGAGAGATGATGTGAATGCAGCTATTATCTTAGTGACCCATGATATGGGTGTAGTGGCAAGTATGGCAGATAATATTATGGTTATGTATGCCGGAAGAGCAGTGGAATGCGGGACGACGCATCAGATTTTCAAGGCGCCCAAGCATCCGTATACACAAGGGCTCTTGGCCAGTGTTCCCCGTATGGATAAGCAGGAGGATAAATTGTATGCGATTCCCGGCAATGTCCCGAATCTGACACAGAAGATTGAAGGCTGTGTGTTTAGAGAGCGCTGTGATCAATGCGTGGGAAAATGCGCCAAGGAAGCGCCGCCCCAGTTCCTGCTGGATGGCGGCCAAAAGGTAAGATGCTGGTTGTATGAGCAAGAAGCAAAGGAGATTTGCGATGAGTGATGAAAAAGTATTGCTGCAGGCGAATCATATAAAGAAGTATTTTCAGGGTCAGGGAAGAAATGTGGTGAAAGCGGTGGACGATGTTAGTCTTACCCTTCATCAGGGAGAGACCCTTGGTCTGGTGGGAGAATCCGGCTGCGGGAAATCTACCCTTGGGCGAACGCTGCTTCGCCTACTGGAACCTACTGAAGGTGAGATTTTATATAATGGACAGAATCTGATCGGACTTTCCAGGAAAGAGATGCGGCTGATGCGTCAGAATATGCAGATGATATTTCAGAATCCGTACTCTTCTTTGAATCCCCGTATGACTGTGTTGGAGTCGGTTCGTGCACCGCTGGATATCTTTAAAATCGGGACAAAAGAAGAACGGTTTGAAAAGTGCAGGGAAATGTTGAAGTATGTAGGATTTGAGGAATACCAGATATATCGTTATCCTCATGAGTTTTCCGGTGGACAGAGACAGCGTATTGTGATTGCAAGGGCACTGATATCTTCTCCGAATTTTATTGTATGTGATGAACCGGTATCTGCCCTAGATGTATCAGTTCGCGCACAGGTGCTGAACCTGATGCGTGATATCAATAAACAGCGGGGAGTTGCTTATCTGTTTATTTCCCATGATTTAAGTGTGGTAAAGCATGTGAGCGACCGTATTGCCGTAATGTACCTTGGAAATATGGTGGAATTAGCAGAATGTGAGGAATTGTACCGAAATCCAAAACATCCCTATACGCAAGCATTGTTATCTTCGATTCCGATTCCGGATCCAGATGTAAAAGTTGACCGGGTTCCGCTGGAAGGAGATTTGCCGAGTCCTATGAATCCACCGGAAGGCTGTCGTTTCCATACGCGCTGCAAATATGCGACAGAACGTTGTAGAAAAGAACGACCGGAATTTAAATTTGATGCGAATGGTCATGGTGTTGCCTGTCACCTGTGCTAGGATAAGACGGAATGCTAAAAGATAAGATAAGAACAGAGTGCGAATAAGAGTGTGTATGAGGTTGCTCTTATACGGCGTGATGAAAAGAGTTCGACTCATCAGCTGTAAATATAGAGAAAATTATTCCAATGGGAGAAGGAGGAAAAATATGAAAAACAAAATGGCAAAGTTTATGGCCCTTCTGCTTGCCGCAGTCCTGCTTGTGGGGTGTGGCGCCAATAGTGGCGGAGAGAACAGTGGGGGAACAGAAACGAAATCCGGCGGAGACAGCCAGGGGACTGCGAACGGGGAAAAGATTGTAACACTGGCCAGCACGGGTGCGTGGGAAGCGTTACATCCCTTTTCTTCAGAGAGAGATACCCAGGTAGCCTTCATATATCCAATTTATGAGTCTTATGTGACCATCACAAGTGAAGGAGAGGTTCTTCCCAGATTATTTGAAAGCTGGGAACAGTCAGAGGATGGTTCTGTGCTCACCTGCAAGTTGAGACAAGATGCCACGTGGTCTGATGGGGAACCGGTTACTGCCCATGATGTTGAATTTACCTTGAAAACGGCTACAGACCCGAATCTTCCGGTTGACGGTTCACGTCCTCAGGTTACCATGCTTTTTACAGGTACTGATGACGTAGGCGCCCGGATTGAAGGGGAAGAATTTGGCGTAAAGGCTCTGGATGATTACACAGTTGAATTTACCTATAAAGATTCAAAAAAATCCACTATACTGAATGAAATGTACTCTATGCGTTATACATTTACATTGCCAGAGCATTGTCTGAAAGATATCCCGGTAGAAAGCCTGCTTACAGATTCCTTCTGGGAGAATCCTGTAACTTCCGGTGCGTTTACGGTGGATAATATTATCTCCGGGGAACGTATAGAATATGCGGCGAGAGATGATTACTATCTTGGAAGGCCGCAGATGGATCGTTTGATGATCCGTGTAATACCGGCCAATAATATCCTTTCCGCCATGCTGGCTGGTGAGGTTGATGGCACCGTGTACGGTTCTCAGTTAACTTACAGTGATTATGAACTTGCAAAGAAAGACGAAAACCTGGAAACTTTTGAAACATCCGGATTTGGCAATTATCATCTTTTGCTGAACAATGAAGCACTTGATCAGAATGCACGTCTTGCGATTGACTGTGCGGTAAATAAAGAAAGCATTATCAATGATGTGTTATACGGCTATGCAAGACCGGCGATCAGCGCAATTGTTCCGGAAAATCCATATCGTAATAAAGCGGTGGAAGGGAATCCTTATGATCCGGAGCTGGCCAAAGAATATCTGGCAAAATCCAGTCTGGATACCAGCAAGCCATTGCGTTTGCTTATAGGTTCCAGCAGCGTAATAGGACAGAACATTGCTGTTCTGGTTCAGCAGCAGCTGCAGGCAATCGGATTGACAGTAAACATTGAACCTTATGATACGGCAACCCTCAGCTCCAAGTTTTATGAAGGTGACTTTGAAATGGGCTTCATGGGCGCAGCTTCGAATCCTTTTGAACCTTCCGAGAGTTTATTCTATTTTCGGGTCGTTCCTAATGGCTGGCTCCGCATGACCGATGACAGCTGGGTGAAGATCTATGAAAAGGGAATAGAAGGATTGACACTGGAAGAGAGAAAACCGGCATATGACGAACTTCAGGAACGTCTGGTGGCAGAAGTGCCGATGGTATTTTTATACCATCCGGATATGCTTTTTGTAAACAGTAAGAAGATTAGCGGCATGCCTTATGCTGACTTCTCTTTAAAGAGCTGGAGATATGAAGAGTGGACTGTAAAGTAAAAATAGATATAGAATGTTGACACCGAATTTTTCGACAAAAACTTTACCCTAGTTAGTGAGAGGGTATCGCTAAGCATCTAATCTTGATGACTTAGCGATACCCTCTTTTAAATTGTTGGATTTGTTTAAATGAAGCTTAGTGAAGCTTTTGATTGACTGCGGGTTTTCTTTCATTATCTAATTAAGAACGTTCCCATCTTCCGCTGGCCCCGCAGGGAAGCACCAGGTTATTGGAGGAAACCAAAAGACCGATTTCCTGGGAATCTACGTGACCGTTCCACTTCTTTAGTTCTGTTGCCAGCATGTAGGTCAGCACAGCCGGAGCAAGCCCTGTGGTATAGGAATTGATCAGGAAGAAGAGCGGATCATCCGACAAGATTTTGGTACATAGTTTGATCAGTGGGTGGATCGCGTCTTCTATTTTCCAGATCTCTCCTTTTGGCCCGCGCCCGTAGGACGGCGGGTCCATGATGATGGCATCGTAGTGATTGCCGCGGCGGATCTCCCGTTCCACGAATTTGACGCAGTCGTCCACAAGATAGCGGATCGGGGCGTCGCCAAGGCCGGAGGATACAGCGTTTTCTTTTGCCCAGGTGACCATACCTTTCGAGGCGTCTACATGGGTGACCTGTGCGCCGGCTGCGGCCGCGGCCAGAGTGGCACCTCCGGTATAGGCAAACAGATTCAGCACTTTCACCGGTCGGCCTGCATTCCTGATCTTTTCTGAGAACCAGTCCCAGTTTACTGCCTGTTCCGGGAACAGGCCGGTGTGCTTAAAGTTAAAAGGCTTCAGGTTAAAAGTCAGGGATTTGTAATGAATCTGCCATTGCTGGGGAAGATCAAAGAATTCCCATTCCCCGCCGCCTTTTTTGCTGCGGTGGTAGTGTGCATTCGGGGAGTGCCATCCCTTTTGTGTTTTTGGAGTATCCCAGATAACCTGCGGGTCCGGTCGAATCAGGAGATAATCACCCCAGCGTTCTAATTTCTCTCCGTTTGAGGAATCTATTACCTCATAGTCTTTCCATCCGTCTGCAATCCACATGTTGTATCGTCCTTTCCTATCTGTTATTCTTGTTCCACTTTTATTTCCTGAATGAGCTCAAGAATTGTTTTGACATCGGTTTCCAATTCGTCGGCGATTATGTCAGTGGGCTTATGTTTCAGAAGTTTCTTGCGTATCAAATCTTTCAATTCTGCCCGGCGTCCCTCTTTTCGCCCTTCCTCACGTCCTTCTTCACGTCCTTCTTCACGCTCATAATATTTTTCTTCCCAGGCCTGCATATATTTCACCCCAACTTCCTCGCTGAGTTTGACCTTACGCACACGTTCATGAATCCGGTGAATCCGTTCGCTGCAGGCAGAATTGGCGGAAGAATCCGTGGTATTCTCCAGATAGTGCAGGAAATCCACAAGTTCTTTGGATACTTCTGAGTCGTTGGTCCCACGGGTGTTCAAGAAAATGCGGGTTGCCTTGTCTTCCAGAGTGCATTCCGGCACTTCCCGGCACTGTGCTTCAAAAGTATACCGATACTTCCCATAGCCGAACAGATCAAACGGTGTGATAATAATAATGTACGAGGTGTTCAGCAGATTATAATCAGGGATGCCGGGTTTTAGAAGTCCGGTATCGATCAGTGCCTGATAATAGCGGCTTCGTTTTGCCAGATCGCTCTTTTTCTTATCCTGCATTTCCGTATTATAGATAGAATTTTCTTCATCCATAGAAAACACATCCATACGGATGGAACGAATAAGAGGGGATACCCGGAGCTCCTTTTCGGTCTCGGTTTTATCCAGCAAAGGAATCTCTTTCCCGAAAATGATGCTGAGTACATCCTGATGGGTCTGCGGGTCCTCCATAACTTCATCGAACAGAAACCTACTTGTGAGGTTCAGGTCTTTCAGCGGTATCATATTTTGTTTTTGAATCATGTTTCCTCCTTTAGTTTACCATAGTTTATAAGTGCATAACAGACAAAAATAAGGAAAATAATCACAGGTATATCTACGGTTACTGTTCATTTTGCTTTCAGTAACTTTCCCCGCACTAAGTGGATAAGGAGATGTTTGGCGAACTGCCGCGAGTTTGCGAATTTTTGAATCTATCTATTTCTTGTAAATGTGCTTTTTATCATACCACCAGATCTGCGGAATATCAAGATGCAAAATGTTATAAGTTTGGAGGCGAAGAAGCGGGGTTATGTTCTGGTACATTCTTTCGTAGTCTTACCGTGCTGTTTTAGCTGCCGGGCATACCTAAGTGACAGTTCGGCGGAGCGGTTGTATGGTATAGCAGTTTGCTAAGAAATCAGAAAGGTTGTTTGCATTTTTTAGGAAAAGAATCATGGAAAGTATCGAGGAACAGCAGTAAGCTGTGGTATAATTAAGAAGAGTTAAATAAAGGAGAGGTGTTATAAAACTTGGAAGATTTTTCACTTATAGAGGCTTTAAGAATAAACCCGCAGAAGCACCGCCTGATCAGTGTGGTCGGTGCCGGGGGAAAGACTACGCTTATTTTTGCATTGGCGCGGGAGCTGCAAGGCAGGGAGATGTCCGTGGCAGTGACTACGACAACGCATATGGCATCTGAGGGAAGATATGGAATTATTCCAATGGGCATTCCTTGCGGGGATGGAAAAATCAAGGGAATTTCCCGGGAATATCCGGCTGAGCTGTTAAAGCGTTACGATATTGTTCTTGTAGAGGCCGATGGCAGCAGGAGACTTCCGTTTAAAGTTCCGGCAGAGCATGAACCGGTACTGCCAAAAGAAACAGATCTGGTGATCGGTGTAGCCGGGGCGGGCGCCATTGGACAGCCGTTTGCGCGGTCATGCTGCCGTTATGAGCTGGCATGTGAGTATCTGGCAGTCGGGGAAGAAGACCGGATTTTGCCGCAGCATTTGGTCAGTGCCCTTACCGCGTCATGGGGCCAGAAAAAGGGTGTAGAATGTGAGTACCGTTATGTGATAGGGCAGGGGGATTTGCTCGCACGGGAGCAGCTTGAGGAAATACTCCGGGATGCACAGAATAAGAAAAAGGATAGGGGCTGCATTTTATCATTTAAGGAACGGTGGTATCGCACAGAGACAGAGTGTGAGTCTGTGAGCTTAACCCGCGACCTGGTACGGATTGAAAGTACCAATCCGGGTAAAGGAGAGGGAGAAATAGAAGAGTATATCTGTGAGTATCTGAAGAATACTGATGCCAGGATACGCACGGATGAGGTCCTTCCGGGGCGGAGGAATGTGACGGCTACCATATGCGGAGAGGAGAAAGGTCCGATGCTGGTATTCTCCTGTCATATGGATACGGTAGTAATCGGAAAAGACTGGACGCGTAAGCCACTGGGCGGAGAAATGGAAGACGGCAGACTGTATGGCCGCGGAGCCTGTGATATGAAGTCGGGGCTCGCCTGTGCGCTTGCCGTATTTAAAAGAACGGCACTGGCTGTAAAGGAAGGAAGGATGCGGCTTCGCTATCCGCTGCGTCTTTTATGCTCTGTGGATGAAGAGGGATATATGCAGGGGGTAGAACATGCCTTAGAGCAAGGGCTGGTAAGAGCAGAGGATTGGGTTCTGGATATGGAGCCTACCGGAGGTGAGATTCAGATGGCCCATAAAGGGCGCCTCTGGCTGGAGGTCTGTGTCCATGGGATCACAGCTCACGCCAGCAAGCCGGAGCAGGGAGCAGATGCAGTCGCCGCGGCGGCCGAGCTGATCCATGATATCCGCAGGGAGATAGGGAAACTTTTGCAGCACCCATTGATGGGGAAAACGACGGTTACCTTCGGACAGATTGAAGGGGGATATCAGCCTTATGTGGTGCCGGATGAATGTCAGATCTGGATGGATGTTAGGCTTGCACCGCCGACGAGTGCCGAGGGCATATTTGCGATTGTAAATAAAGCAGCCGCGAGGGTGAAAGAGGAGATTCCCGGTATTTGTATAGAATATCGTGTGACAGGTGATCGGCCGTATGTGGAGATTAACGAAAAGTCACATCTTCTGGCGGGACTTCAAAAAGCAGTCTGGTCAGTGACCGGGAAGGAGCAGAAGGCCGGAGTATTTCCCGGTTATACGGATACTGCGGTGATAGCGGGGCGGCTGGGAAATAAGGATTGTATGTCTTATGGCCCCGGCGATTTGAAATATGCCCATAAACCGGACGAACATGTGGACATAGAAGATATTGAGCGCTGCGAAAAAGTGCTGACTGAACTGGTAAAGGAGATGATACAGTGATGAGAGGATTGTCTGACAGCAGAGAATTATATCAGAAGATAGAAGAACGTGACAGAGGCAGGAAAAATGTGATTGCCACCGTGCTGGAAGGAGAGCATATCGGAGAAAAGGTATATTTGTCGAACGGGGAAATGCAGTGGAAATCCGGGACAGATACGGTGCTGTATGCGTATCAGAATAGACTGAAAGAGCAGCAGGGCACCGGCCTTGTGGACATAGAAGGCCTCAGAATCTTTTGCGAGCAGGTAGGCAATCAGCCCAGGATGGTAATCTGCGGGGGAGGGCATGTATCAATGCCGATCATCCGATTGGCAAAGAGTATCGGATTTCAGGTTACGGTTTTGGAGGATCGCCCTTTATTTGCGGATCATGCAAGAACGGCAGGGGCGGATGAAGTGATATGCGAGGCATTTGACAAAGCCATGGACGGGATCAGGGGGACGACGGATATTTATTTCGTCATCGTCACCCGAGGACACCGCTATGACGCCATGTGCCTGAAATCGGCAGTGATGAAAGAGAATGCCTATATCGGGATGATGGGCAGCCGGAGGCGGGTGGGAATTGTGAAAGACCAGCTCGCAGCCGACGGGATACCGCGGGAGGAACTGGAAAAGGTACACACACCGATCGGGCTTTCAATCGGTGCCGAGACACCGGAGGAGATTGCGGTTTCTGTTATGGCTGAGATCATTCAGGTGAAGAATCGCGTAAAGAGCAGTCAAGAATATACAAAGGAAATGCTGGAAATTCTGACCGGGAGGAAAGAAGCGCAGACGAAAAAGGTACTTACGGTTATCATCTCCCGGAAAGGTTCTGCTCCGAGAGAGATTGGAACAAAAATGCTGGTTTTGGAGGACGGAACTACTGTGGGGACCATAGGAGGCGGCTGCGCGGAGGCTGAGATTATCAGGAAAAGCCTTTTAATGATGCGAAACGAAGACTGCTTGCAGCAGGTTGCAAAGGTGGACATGACCGGAAAAGAAGCAGAGGATGCGGGTATGGTCTGCGGGGGAACGATAGAAGTGTATATGGAAATGCTTTGAGAATATTGGGTTAGGGCCGCGATGCAGAGGATAGGAAATGATACTGCAAGAGCGGCCCTTTATAGGAGGAATCTCTAAAGAGAGATCCAAACTATATAAAAAGGAGAAAATATGTCATTAGTTATCTGCTAAATATGAAATGTTGTACCGGTCTTTCCCTGGATCGCATCTCTGGATTTTTCAAGAAGTGTGATCAGCGCGGTACGTCCCGGTTTGGAGCCGGCGAAATCCACTGCGGCCTGCACCTTGGGGAGCATGGAGCCCGGGGCGAAATGGCCTTCGCTGATGTATTTTTCGGCTTCTTCTATGGATACCTCACCCAGCCATTTTTCATCCGGTTTGCCGAAATTCAGCGCAACCTTTTCCACTGCGGTGAGAATGATCAGGTAGTCGGCATCCAGTTCCTTTGCCAGAAGGCAGCTTGCCAGGTCTTTGTCGATCACGGCGCTGGCTCCTTTTAAGTGGTTGCCCTGGCGGATAACGGGAATTCCGCCGCCTCCGCAGGCGATGACAAGTTCGCCGGAATCCACCATATTGCGGATGGTGTTGATTTCTACAATCTCGGCAGGCTTCGGAGAAGCCACCACACGGCGGTAGCCGCGGCCGGAGTCCTCTTTCATGATATAGCCGTATTTTTCCTCCATGGCTTTTGCCTGATCGGCGGAGACGAATTTGCCGATCGGCTTGGAGGGCGCTTCAAATGCCGGATCATCGGCATCCACGCGGACCTGCGTGATCATGGTTGCCACTGGAATATTGGTGATTCCCCGGTTTAATAATTCCTCGCGCAGAGCATTCTGAAGATCATAGCCGATGTAGGCCTGACTCATAGCCACGCAGACAGAGAGAGGAGTGTTTGGCTGGTCAGCGTCCTCATGTGTGAGGGCGATCATGGCATTATTGACCATGCCCACCTGCGGGCCGTTTCCGTGAGCAACTACCACCTCACAGCCTTCTTCGATCAGGTCTACGATTGCCTTGGCTGTGATCTTAACGGCAGTCATCTGCTCCGGGAGGGTGTTGCCCAGGGCATTTCCGCCCAGGGCAATGACGATTCTTCGTTTTTTAGACATTTTGTTACCTCCCGTGTGGTTTATTTGAAAACTCTGGGAGTCCCTTTTTCTTCCAGTTTTTTCAGGACATCAGCCGGATCAGCGAATTTAGCAAGGAAGATCATAGCTGCGATGATGTACGGCTTGAAACTTGCTTCTTTGTAAAGCGGGTCTCTGTAACGGTCGAATACGGAGGCATCTACCTCACCGGTTTCACAGCTTACGCCTGTGATGTCAGCCGGCAGACAGTGCATGTAGAGTGCTTTGCCGTTCTTTGTGGTGGCCATAAGCTCTTCGGTACAAGCCCAGTCTTTGTGTTCTGCGTTCTGTGCGAGCAGTTCTTTTTCCAGAGCCTTGATACCTTCGGTATCGCCGTTTCCGTAAAGCTCTGTACGTTTTTCCATGGCAGCGAACGGTGCCCAGCTCTTCGGATATACGATATCAGCATCTTTGAAAGCTTCTGCCATATTGTTTGTCTTGGTGAAGGTTCCGCCGGATTTCTTTGCGTTTTCTGCTGCAACTGCCTCTACCTCCGGGAAGACCTCATAACCTTCCGGATGAGCCAGAACTACGTCCATGCCGAAACGGGTCATAAGTCCGATGATTCCCTGTGGAACAGAAAGCGGTTTGCCGTAGGACGGAGAGTAAGCCCATGTCATAGCCAGTTTCTTACCTTTTAAGTTCTCGACACCGCCGAATTCGTGGATGATGTGCAGCATATCTGCCATAGCCTGAGTTGGGTGGTCGATGTCGCACTGCAGGTTTACCAGAGTCGGTTTCTGCTCCAGGATGCCGTCTTTGTTTCCCTGAGTCACTGCATCTACAACTTCATGCATGTATTTATTTCCTTTTCCGATGTACATGTCATCACGGATACCGATTACATCTGCCATGAAGGAGATCATGTTTGCAGTCTCACGAACGGTCTCACCGTGAGCTACCTGAGACTTGCCCTCGTCCAGATCCTGAACTTCCAGGCCCAGAAGGTTGCAGGCAGAAGCAAAGGAGAAACGGGTACGGGTAGAGTTGTCGCGGAATAAAGAGATTCCAAGACCGCTCTCAAATACCTTTGTGGAAATGTTGTTTTCTCTCATGTAGCGAAGTGCGTCTGCAAGAGTGAAGACAGCTTCGATCTCGTCATCTGTTTTCTCCCAGGTGAGGAAGAAATCTCCGTTGTACATGTCCTTGAAATTCAAAGAGTTGAGTTTATCGATATAATCCTGTAATGTTTTCATATAATTAATCCTCCTGAAAATGTATGTATTCAAAGTATTTGTAAATGTCCGATTAAAATCCGGTGTTTTATTTGCAATACTGAGCCGGAAGTGCAGCATATACGGCAGCGCAGGTTACCAGATCCTGTTTCCAGGTCTTTTCGTTCGGGGCATGTGCCTGAGCCTCTGCACCCGGTCCGAAGCCGATACACGGAATTCCGTTTCTTCCCATGATGGAAACGCCGTTTGTGGAGAAAGTCCATTTGTCGGTAAGCGGACGAGCCTGGCGCATTTCCAGGGTCTCCGGCGCACCGATACGTTTCTCACCGTAAAGCCCGATATAAGCTTCCTCAAGAGCCTTTGTTACCTTATGATCCTTCGGAATTGCCCATGTCGGGAAGTAGCACTCGATCTCATAGACACATCCGGTATAAGACGGACGGTCATAGTTGTACATGGAAACCTTTACATCATCCCCATATTTCTGAACGCTTGGCAGGGCACGGATCTCATCCAGACAGCTTTCCCAGGTCTCGCCGAAGGTCATACGGCGGTCCAGAGAAATGGAGCAGGAGTCAGCGACTGCACAGCGGCTCGGAGAAGTATAGAAGATCTGAGAAGTAGTAACGGTACCGCGTCCCAGGAAACGAGCTTCTTCCCAGTCTTTGTTGTATTTCGGGTCGAGCATTTTTACCAGGCCTTTAATTTCGGTCCCGTCCTCAGCGTCATTCTCATTGAGGGCGCGGATGTCCTGAAGAATATCAGCCATTTTATAAATCGCATTATCTCCTCTTTCCGGAGCGGAGCCGTGGCAGGATACGCCTTTTACGTCCACACGGATTTCCATACGGCCCCTCTGACCGCGGTAGATTCCGCCGTCGGTCGGCTCTGTGGAAACAACGAATTCCGGACGGATCTTGTCTTCGTTGATGATGTACTGCCAGCAAAGTCCGTCGCAGTCTTCCTCCTGAACGGTTCCGACAACCATGACTTTCACACCTTCCGGGATCAGGTCAAGATCTTTCATGATCTTTGCGCCATATACAGCAGATACGATACCGCCGCACTGATCGGAAACACCACGTCCACCGATCTCAGTCTCATTCTCGTAGCCTTCGTACGGGTCAAAGTTCCAGTTTTCAATATTGCCGATTCCAACAGTGTCGATATGTGCATCGAAAGCGATGATCTTATCACCGGTGCCCATGTAACCGATGACGTTGCCCTGCGGGTCAATCTCCACTTCATCAAATCCTACCTTTTTCATCTCGGCAGCGATGGTGTCGATGTGAGCCTTCTCATCGCAGCTTTCTCCCGGATTTCTTACGATGGCGCGAAGAAATGCGGTCATATCTTTTTCGTAACCCTGAGCAACTTCATTTACCTTCTGAAAATCAAACATGTTCTAAATCCTCCTGTAAAATTTATGATAAATAATGAATCTAAGTAATAATTTTTGTTTTCTTATCCGGGATCCTTCACTGAATTTCGTCCAAAATCCCAAAATCCGGGCAAAAAATGCCGCATGAAACCAGGCCTTGACCCTGCGCCGTCAAAAATGCTGTATGAGGCATTTGACAGGAAGCGTCAGACGAAACAGAACAATATTATGCTGTTTGGACCCGATTTTTAGTGCGTTGTTTCCTGGATGTCAAGATATGCCGAAAGTGATCACATTAGAAAGCGTGATTCGTAAATGCCCCGGCTTCTATAAATCTGCGAAAGGCTCTTTATCGGTTCCGCATAAGCCTTCCCAAGTGATCTCGCGGTAGCGCTCCGGATCAGTGTCACCCTCGGTGGATACGAGAAGAACCTCAGAGTTTTCACTCAGCTTTAAGGTATCCTTGAGTTCTTTGTATTCCGGTTTGGTCATCAGTGCATGAACCAGTCCGAGAGTAACGGAACCGGACTCGCCGGAGATGACTCTTTCATCACCTTTAAGCGGTGCGCCGTAGATGCGGGTTCCGTTTGCGCTGACCCAGTCAGGGCAGGATACGAAAGCATCCGCGTGGTTTTTAAGAATATCCCAGGAAACCGTGTTGGCCTCGCCGCAGGCAAGCCCTGCCATGATTGTGAACATATCACCTGTCACATCCACGCGGTTTCCGTCTGCCTGAAGAGCGGAGCGGTAGATACAATCAGCGGCTCCTGCTTCAACAACAACCATAACAGGCGGATTCTCTTTGAAACGGTTTGCGAAATAACCAACGACTGCACCTGCGAGAGAGCCGACACCTGCCTGGATAAAGATATGAGTCGGGCGGCTTTTGTCTGCCTCAAGCTGCTGGTCAGCTTCCATGGCAAGAGTTCCGTAGCCCTGCATGATCCAGGTCGGGATCTCCTCATAGCCCTCCCATGCGGTATCCTGTACCATGATTCCGCGCTCGGTATTCTCAGCCTCTTTCGCTGCCATACGCACGCAGTCGTCATAGTTCAGTTCTTCGATGGTAACGGTCGCATTTTCTTTTGCGATATTCTGGAGGCGGGTCTGAGTGGTTCCTTTTGGCATTCTTACCACACATTTCTGTCCCAGTCTGTTTGCCGCCCAGGCAATGCCGCGTCCATGGTTTCCGTCGGTAGCGGTGAAGAAGGTCGTCTGGCCGAATTCTTCTCTCAATGCATCTGAGGTAAGAACACTGTACGGCACTTCACTTACGTCTTTTCCGAGTTCCTGTGCGATATGTCTTGCGATCGCATAGGAGCCTCCCAGTACCTTAAAAGCATTGAGACCGAAACGATAAGATTCATCCTTTACATAAAGCTTTTTCAGTCCCAGATAATCCGCCAGATTTTGAAGACGGGTCAGCGGAGTTACCGCATATTGCGGAAAGCTTTTGTGAAAATCGCTGGCTTTTTTCATCTCTTCCAGAGACATGTTCTGGACCTGCTTGTCATCGGTTTTTGGGATGCGGTTGAGGGTCCATTTTACCTGATTTTCTGTTGAATTACTCATAGTAATCATATCCTCCTGTTTACTTATTAATCTCTACATAACTGTAAAGTGTGTACTTGGAGATGCCAAAATATTTGGCCACCTTATCTCCGGATTTTGTAATAAGAAAGGCGCCCGCGTCATTCAGGAAGTTGATCGCTTTGATCTTGTCTTCCTTGGACATCAGAGGTACCGGGACTCCAACCAGCGCTACAGACTGTTCGATCAACTCGTCCAGAAGTGTGCTCACATCGTGGGTGATCACTCCCGGGGAAGTGCCGGACTGAGCATTCTTATCCTCGGAAGGGCAAGAAGTGAGGGAGTGGATACTGCCCTCCAGTGCCAGCAGGTTCGTGATATCGTAGTTAATAGAAAGAATGTAACGGGGCTGACCAGCATCATCATGTATATAGATTGTGCTGGATTTGAGGATCCGTCCGTTCTCGGTCTTTGTGAGATAGGCAAGCCTGTCGGTCAGTGTCCCGTCACGGTGCTTCAGCGCACTGAGCACTGCACCGGACGCACCGTCTCCGATGCGGCGTCCGCTTACATGTCCATTTTCAATATGTACAATGGAACTTCCGGTATCATCACCGGTGAGCTTGTGAATGACTACCTCGCAATTTTCTCCGAACTGGGCGGCAAGTCCTGCTGCAATCTGTTTTAACATGTCTAATCTGGTATCTGCCATGATGTAGCCTCCTTTTCAGGGACCTTCCTGGTCTCCCTGATTCCATCATAACAGATTTTTGAAAAAAAGCAATAGGGAAACTAAAAATTTTTTAGGCAAAAAAATTTTTTTGTAAAATGTATTGCATTTTGGAATATATGATGATAATATGGATGCAACGAAAGCGGTGTTTGTGAAAAATGCATGAGATATGTGAATGAGCAAACCGTGAGTTGTTGTCAGATTTGCATGGATTAACGAGCTTGAGAAATCCTGGCTTTCAGAACTGCTGTCCTGGTAGATATTCGATTTCATAAAATAAGAAGCAGTGTAGGAAAGCGGATGACTCCGCCGGTAAGAGATGACAATGTGAGATACGCTCTTTTCGCCCCTGTCCGATGGTCTCCCCGATTGATCCGACAGAAGAAAAGAGAGGTCTCCTCGCTTTCATAAAACGGAACATAATTGGAAGGAGCCATGGGACCAGCCAATAAATTGAGCTTACTCCTTTGCACGCTGCACGCGGATGAAAAGCAGCGGCCAGGGAGATAGGAGGAAAAATGAATACAGTAGTAAAAGACCAGGCAGCCGGAGAACTGTTTCAGGTGAATGGGAAACCATCTCTTAGTCAGGCACTCCCGCTGGCAATGCAGCACGTAGTAGCAATGATCGTAGGATGTGTAACTCCCGCTATTATCGTGGCGGGGGTAGCAGGGCTATCGGACAGGGATTCTGTCATATTGATTCAGGCGGCCCTGGTCATGTCGGCACTGACCACTCTGGTACAGCTTTATCCGATGATAAAGAAAGGTACGTTTGCCATCGGGTCAGGACTTCCGGTTATTATGGGCATCAGCTTTGCCTATGTACCGACGATGCAGGCGATCGCAGGAGATTTTGATGTGGCAACGATTCTGGGAGCACAGATTGTGGGTGGTATCGTGGCGGTTTTTGTGGGAATCTTTATCAAACAGATCCGGAAATTTTTCCCGCCGCTGATCACCGGAACGGTGGTATTTGCCATCGGGCTTTCCCTGTATCCGACGGCGATTAATTACATGGCCGGGGGGACGAGTAATTCCAGCTACGGTTCGTGGGAGAACTGGCTTGTGGCGTTTATCACATTGATCATTGTCACGGCGCTGAACCATTACGGGAAAGGAATCTGGAAGCTTTCTTCCATATTGATTGGAATTATTGTAGGGTACATGGTGTCTCTGTTTTTTGGAATGGTGGACTTTTCTTCCGTGTCTTCTGCATCTTATTTCCAGCTTCCGATTCCGATGCATTTCGGAATCAAATTTGAGCCGTCTTCCTGTGTGGCGATTGGCGTGTTGTTTGCGATCAATTCGATTCAGGCGATTGGCGATTTTTCTGCGACAACCACGGGAGGTCTGGACCGGATGCCTACGGATGAGGAGCTGAACGGAGGAATTGTGGCATACGGTCTCAGTAACATTTTCTGCGCGTTTTTCGGAGGCCTTCCCACCGCAACTTACAGCCAGAATGTGGGAATTGTGTCGTCTACTAAGGTGGTCGCAAAGAAGGTATTCGGGATGGCAGCGGGGATTTTGCTGATAGCAGGGTTGATACCGAAATTCTCTTCTATTTTGACAACCATCCCTTACTGTGTACTGGGCGGAGCTACGGTATCGGTGTTTGCGTCCATCGCGATGACCGGAGTGAAACTGATCACGGCAGCGCCGATGAATTACAGAAACACTACGATCGTGGGCCTTGCGATCGCGCTCGGCATGGGAATTACGCAGGCAAATGCAGCACTTTCGACTTTCCCGGCATGGGTGACCACGATTTTTGGAAAATCACCGGTAGTTCTGGCAACGATCACGGCGATCATATTGAATCTGGTACTTCCGAAGGAGAAGGAAGGAAAAGAGTAGAAATTCCCACATAAGGTAATTCGGGCAAATGAATGATGAATTGAAAAACTAAATAGAGCAGGCCGGGCAGTATAGTCCGGTAAAATGAAGTAGCAGTAACTAGTATATATTTGAAATAAGGAGGCGACGAGATGTTGGTAGTAGGAAACGGAAAGTTGATTACCAGAGACAGGAACCTTCCCTATGTTGAAAACGGTGCGGTAGCGATCGAGGGAACCCGCATTGCGGAGGTCGGCACCACAAAAGAAATCAGAGCAAGGCACAAGGATGCCGAGTACATAGATGCCAAAGGCGGCGTGATCATGCCGGCATTTATCAATACCCATGAGCACATTTACAGTGCAATGGCGCGGGGGCTCAGTATCAAAGGATATAACCCCAAAGGTTTTCTGGACATTCTGGACGGCCAGTGGTGGACGATCGACCGGAAGCTGACATTGGAGCAGACCAGATACAGTGCCATGGATACCATAATCTCTTGTATCCGGAACGGTGTGACCACGATTTTTGATCATCACGCAAGTTTCGGGCATATCGGCGGCAGCCTGTTTACCATTGCGGATGCAGCGAAGGAGCTGGGGGTACGTGCGTGCCTCTGCTATGAGGTTTCCGACCGGGATGGGATGGATAAGGCAAGAGAAGCCGTAAAGGAAAATGCAGAATTTATCCGCTATGCCTTAAAGGATGATTCCGATATGATCGCCGGAATGATGGGGATGCACGCTCAGTTCACCATATCCGATGAGACTATGGAGCTGGCAGCATCAAGCAAGCCTGAGGAAGTGGGTTATCATATTCACGTGGCAGAAGGAATTGAAGATCTGCATGATTGTTTAAAGAAATATGGCAAGAGGATCGTGGACCGTCTAATGGATTGTGGTATTCTGGGCGAGAAAACGCTCCTGGGCCACTGTATTTACATCAACCCGCATGAGATGGAGCTGCTCAAAGACACTAATACCATGGTAGTTCATAATCCGGAGTCCAATATGGGAAATGCCTGCGGATGTCCTCCGACTATGGAGCTGGTCCGCCGGGGTATCTTAACCGGGCTTGGGACTGACGGGTATACTCACGATATGACTGAGTCCTATAAAGTAGCAAATGTATTACATAAGCATCATTTATGTGACGCAAATGCGGCTTGGGGCGAGGTGCCGAAGATGCTTTTTGAAAATAACGCAGCAATCGCGAATCGGTATTTTAAGGCGCCGCTTGGTGTACTGAAAACGGGAGCGGCGGCAGATGTGATCGTAGTGGATTACGATCCGCCGACACATTTGGACGAAAATAATATCAACGGACATATTTTGTTCGGAATGACCGGGCGGGATGTGGTGACCACGATCGGAAACGGAAAAGTCCTGATGAAAGACAGGGAAGTGAAGGTTGCAGATGTATCCCGTGTCATGGAAAAATGCAGGGAAGAGTCCGCAAAGCTGTGGAAGAGTATTAACGGATAGGAGGAAAGAAAGATGAGCGATATCATGACATGTATGCCGTTTGAGCAGCTGCTTGGCTGGATACGGACGGAGCATGATGAAAAAGGTACAGTATTTGGCGTACATAGACCTTATATAGCAAAGGAACAGAAAGCACTCACGATTTTTGAGCGAAAATTAGAGACGCCGATCGGACCGGCTGCAGGGCCGAATAGTCAGCTCGCGCAGAATATTGTGGCATCCTATTATGCGGGCAGTCGTTTCTTCGAGCTGAAGACCGTGCAGATCATGGATGGAGCTGAGCTTGCAGCATGTGTGAACAAGCCGTGTATTAAGGCGGACGATGAATGCTATAACTGTGAGTGGTCCACCGAGCTTTATGTGCCCCAGGCCCAGGAAGAATATATCAAGGCGTGGTTCCTGCTTTCCTTTATGGCTAAGGAGTATGGCCTTGGCGGCATGGACGGATTCCAGTTCAACATCAGCGTGGGCTATGATCTGGCCGGAATTAAATCGGAAAAAATCGACAAATTTATCGAGAATATGAAAAATGCAGAGCAGACAGAGACGTTCAGGGAATGTAAGAAGGTCCTGCTTGCACATGCGGATGAATTTAAGAATGTAACCAGGGAAGACATTGAGAGCATTTCTCCGCTGATCTGTAATTCAGCAACAATCTCCACTCTCCACGGCTGCCCGCCACAGGAGATTGAGAGCATTGCGAATTATCTGCTGACGGAAAAGAAGATGCATACCTTTATCAAATGTAATCCGACGCTTCTGGGCTACGAGTTTGCCAGAGAGACCATGGATAAGATGGGATATGACTATGTGGCTTTCGGCAGATTCCACTTTGATGATGATCTGCAGTATCGGGATGCGGTTCCGATGCTCACGCGTCTGATGAAATTATCCGGGGAGAAAAATCTGGAATTCGGCGTGAAGATTACCAATACCTTCCCGGTGGATGTAAAAGCAGGGGAACTGCCTAGTGAGGAAATGTATATGTCAGGGAAGTCCCTGTATCCGCTTTCCATCGCTCTGGCCGCAAAATTGTCAAAAGAATTTGACGGAAAACTGCGGATTGCCTACTCAGGCGGTGCGGATGCGTTTAACATTGACCGGATCGTAGGTGCAGGTGTGTGGCCGGTGACGGTGGCAACCACCATCCTGAAGCCGGGCGGATATCAGAGGCTTGCTCAGATGGCAAAGATTCTGGAGGAAATGGGAGTTCAGCCATTTACCGGAATCGACGTGGAAGGCTTAAGCAAAGTGGCAGAGGATGCCGTGACCGACAGGCATCATGTGAAGCCGGCGAAGCTTCCGATTTCCAGAAAGTCACAAGAAGCAGTTCCGCTTCTGGACTGTTATACGGCGCCGTGTGAAGATGCATGTCCGATCCATCAGGAAATCACCACTTATATGAAGCTGGCATCTGAAGGACGTTATGAAGAAGCACTTGAGGTTATTTTAAACAGAAATGCACTTCCGTTTATCACAGGGACGATCTGTGCTCATGGCTGTCAGAGCCATTGTACCAGGAATTTCTATGAGACTCCGGTTCAGATTCGGGATACGAAGCTTGTCTGTGCAAAAGAGGCATTTGAGACTGTGATAAAGAATGTGAAGCCGGAAGGAAGTCTGGGCAGAAAGGTTGCAGTGGTAGGAGGCGGCCCGTCCGGTATGGCGGCGGCGTTCTATCTGGCAAGACTTGGAGCGAAGGTGACCTTGTATGAGAAACGGGAAAGACTGGGCGGTATCGTAAGTGCCGTGATCCCGGATTTCCGGATTGATGATGCCGTAATAGCAAAGGATGCGGCGCTTCTTACACAGCTTGGTGTGGATGTGCGCCTTGGAAAAGCGGCTCCGGCCGTGTCGGAACTTCAGGCACAGTATGACGATGTGATTCTGGCTGTAGGCGCATACAAGCGCGGTGAGCTGGAGCTGGCGGGAACAAAGACCTATAATGCACTGGCATTTTTGGAGGATTTCAACCGGGTGCAGGGCAGGCTGGAGCTTGGAAAGAATGTGGTTGTCATCGGCGGCGGAAATACGGCGATGGATACGGCAAGAGCGGCGAAGAGATGTAGCGGAGTGGAGAATGTATACCTGGTATACCGCCGGACGAAACGGTATATGCCGGCAGATGAGCATGAGCTTGTACTGGCACTGGAGGATGGCGTACAGTTCCGTGAACTGCTGTCCCCGGTCCGCGTATCAGATGGCGAGCTGATCTGTGATGAGATGGTACTTGGCGAGCCGGATGCGTCCGGAAGAGCAAGCGTCTGCGCAAGTGGAAATCAGGTCAAGGTTCCTGCGGATACGGTGATCGCAGCAGTGGGCGAGAAAGTGCCGACAGAGTATTATGAAGAAAATGGAATTCATGTGGATGAGAGAGGGCGCGCGCTGGTTAACGCAGAGCTGGAGACGAATCTGGACGGTGTCTACGTGATCGGTGATGGACTCTTCGGACCGTCTCTGGTCGTGAAAGGAATGGCAAACGCCATCACAGCAGCGCAGGCGATCGCGGGAAAAGCAGTCGCAGAAAGCAAGAGCCAGGCGGCAGATCCGGTGGATATCCATGAGCGCAAAGGAATTCTTGCAGAGCCGCAAGATAAAGCGGATGGAGCGAGATGCCTCGGATGCTCTACGGTATGTGAAAACTGCGTGGATGTCTGTCCGAACCGTGCAAATATTTCCATCAAAGTACCGGGCATGGCAAAAGCGCAGGTGATCCATGTGGATTATATGTGCAATGAGTGTGGAAACTGCCGCAGCTTCTGCCCGTATGCAAGTGCTCCGTATCTGGATAAATTTACTTTATTTGCAAATGAGGCGGATATGGCAGACAGCAGGAATCAGGGATTTGCAGTTCTTGACCGGGATGAGGTAAGCTGTAAGGTGCGCTATCTCGGAGAAGAATTTACCTGGAAGAAGGGTGAGGATACCCGCCTGCCGGGAGGAATCCAGAAGCTGATCGAGACGGTATGTAAAGATTATGCGTACCTGTTAGGATAAGGCTTAGGTTTCACCTTGCTATAATCTTATAGAAGAAACAGGTTAAAATAGACAGTATGACCCGGCGGCATGGTTTGAATGCATCTGGCGTATGGCCGGTTCTAAGATCATGCTGCCGCAAAAGGAGTGGCATATAATTATGAAACGAGTATTCCGCGGCGGAATTATAGTGAGCGGCAGCGAGTCAAAAAAAGCAGATGTATTAATAGAGGATGAAAAAATTGTCAGCGTTGGCGAAAATTTGAATGCAGAAGGGGCAGAAGTGGTCGATGTGACCGGAAAATATTTGTTCCCGGGATTCATTGACGGACATACTCATATGGATCTGGAGGTTTCAGGAACGGTGACGGCAGACGGATTCGATACCGGAACCAGGGCGGAGCTTGCAGGAGGTACTACTTGCATTGTGGATTTTGCAACGCAGAACAAGGGAGAAAGCCTCGCATTTGCATTAAAGCATTGGCATGAGAAGGCGGATGGGAAAGCCAACTGTGATTATGCATTTCATCTGGCACTGTCAGATTGGAATGAGGAGATCTCGCGGGAGCTTGAGGAAGTTGTTGCGAGGGGAATCCATTCGTTTAAGCTATATACGACTTATGATGCCATGGTGGTGGATGACAGGAGTATTTACGAAATCCTTGTGCGGCTGAAAGAGCTGGGAGGAATCGCGGGTGTGCACTGCGAAAACAGAGGTATCATAGATGCCCGCCTCGCGGAAATAATGAAAATAAAAGGCAGCAGAACGGATGTGGCGGATTATCCGGGAACGCGTCCTGCCCTCGCCGAGGCTGAGGCCATAAGCCGTGTTCTGAAAATCGCAAGATGTGTGGATGTGCCGATCATTATTGTGCATCTGAGCTCGAAGGAAGGTTATGCGGAAGTAATGCGTGCCAGAGAGGAAGGGCAGACGGTGTATGTGGAGACCTGCCCTCAATATCTTCTTTTGGAGGATGGCTGCTATGCAGAAGGCGGTGCCGGGGCAAGAAAATACATGATCGCTCCTCCGCTTAGGAAAGCGGAAGATCAGGAGGTGCTGTGGGGGGCACTGAAGGAAGGGGCAATTCAGACGATTGCCACCGATCACTGTAGCTTTACCGGAAAGCAAAAAGAAATGGGAAAAGATGATTTCTCAAAGACTCCTTGCGGAATGCCGGGAGCGCAGGAAAGACCTGCTTTAATGTATCATTTTGGCGTGAATGCGGGAAAGATTACGGTAGAGCAGATGTGCAGATATCTTGCGGAGAATTCGGCAAAGTTGTATCATATATATCCGAAAAAAGGTGTGATCGCGCCGGGAAGCGATGCGGATATCGTAGTGTGGAATCCGGTGCGGGAATGGACGATTACGGCAAAGGATCAGCAGTCAGCCTCCGATTATTGCCCGTTTGAGGGAACGAAGGTTTGCGGACGGGCGGAGCAGGTATACCTCCGGGGGATGCTTGCGGCCCGGGATGGTGTAATCTGCAAAGAATATGAAGGTAAATACGTGACCGCCGAAAGATAATCGGCAGTAAAAAGAAAGACAAGTCGAGGAGGAGCAAAAGGATGAGGATATTAATAAAAGGCGCCGGAGATCTGGCATCAGGAATTGCATATGAGCTTTGGAAGGCAGGGCATGAGATCCTCATGACGGAGATCGAGGTTCCCCTCGCAGTCAGAAGAGAGGTGGCATTTTCTCGTGCAGTGTACGAGGGTGAGGCCCTTGTTGAGGATGCCAGAAGCATTTTAGTTCATGATCTCTATGAGGCGTTTCAAGTGACGGCAGGGGGAAATATAGCAGTCATAGTGGATGAGAAGGCCGATATCAGAGAAGGATATCGGCCGGATGTACTCGTAGATGCGATCATGGCAAAGAAGAATACAGGAACAGCCATCACGGATGCTCCGGTGGTAATTGGAATCGGCCCGGGATTTTTCGCGGGAAAGGATTGCCATTATGTGGTAGAGACGAAGCGAGGCCCCATGCTCGGGAAGGCGATCGTAAGAGGAAGTGCCCTGCCGAACACGGGAATTCCGGGAAATATCGCAGGATACACGATGGAACGTTTGATCCGCGCATCGGCATCAGGGATTTTGGAGCCGATGGTGAAGATCGGGGATCTGGTAGAAAAAGGCCAGTTGGTGGCAAGGACCGGAGGGGTTCCGGTCTACGCGCAGCTGACAGGCGTAGTCCGGGGAATGCTGACAGAAGGAGCGCAGGTGACATGCGGACTTAAGATCGGCGATATCGATGCCAGAAAGGATCGGACGCTTTGTTATACGATTTCAGATAAAGCAAGACGCATAGGGCGTGGTGTACTGGATGCCATTAAGACGGAAGAAAGAAACCTTTGCAGGGCATCCATATATTCGAGCGGAAGAATGGTGGTGTAACAGGTAAGAAGGTGAAAAATTGAATTATAGTTTAAATGTAAACGGACGGGAAGTGACAACGGATAAGAAACAGTCTCTTTTACGTTTCCTGAGGGATGAGCTGCATCTGACTTCGGTAAAGGACGGATGCAGCCAGGGAGCCTGCGGCGCTTGTACGGTCATTATTGACGGGGAAACCTGCAAGGCCTGTGTTCCGACAACGGATAGGCTTGCAGGTAAGAAGATCGTAACCGTGGAAGGTTTATCCGAATGGGAGTCGGAGGTTTATACCTATGCCTACGGAGAGGCGGGAGCAGTACAGTGCGGGTTCTGTATCCCGGGGATGGTGATGTGTACGAAAGCCCTGTTGGATAAGAATCCAAATCCAACAGAGGATGAGATTAAATATGCTCTGCGCAACAATTACTGTCGGTGTACCGGATACGTGAAGATTATCAGGGCGGTAAATCTGGCGGCTAAGATCATGAGGGAAGGTGTGATCCCTGAAAAAGGGGCAGATGACTGGAAGCTGGGTTCCCGCGTGCATCGCCTGGATGTAGAAGAGAAAGTACTGGGGTATGGAAAGTACCCGGATGATTATTATGTGGACGGCATGTGCTATGGCTCGGCTCTGCGAAGCCGTTACCCAAGGGCAAGGGTTCTTTCGATCGATACCTCTGCCGCAAAAGCCCTTCCGGGCGTCGTTGCAGTTCTGACTGCCGAGGATATTCCTGGGCAGAACAAGATCGGGCATCTGAAGCATGATCAATACACGCTGATACCGGTGGGCGGGCTCACTCATTATCTGGGAGACGCGGTTGCACTGGTGGCCGCAGAGGACAGGGAGACGCTGGAAAAGGCCAAGAAGCTGATTAAAGTGGAATATGAGGTTCTCCCTGCGATACACAATATTGAAGAGGCCAAAGCACCGGGCGCACCTAAGGTATTCGATGAAGAAGAATCCAACGTACAGGCATATAAGCATGTGAGCCGGGGAAATGCAGCGGCCGCAATCGCGGGGGCAAAACATGTGATCACCCGGCATTTTGAAACGCCCTGGACGGAGCATGCATTTTTGGAGCCGGAATGTGCGGTGGCGTATATGGACGAGGACGGCGATGTCATGATCTACTCTACCGATCAGTCTGCATACTGCACCAAACATGAATGCAGTCTGCTTCTGGGAACGGAGAAAGTCAAGGTACAAAATGCCCTGGTCGGAGGCGGGTTCGGCGGGAAAGAAGACATGACAGTTCAGCATCACGCCGCACTACTTGCCTGGATCACAGGTCGGCCGGTGAAGGTAAAACTCACTCGCGAGGAATCCCTTTTAATTCATCCGAAACGTCATCATTTTGTGATGGATTTCACTATGGGATGTGATGAAAACGGTAAAATTCTGGGTGTCAAAGCAGAGGTTGCCTCTGATACGGGAGCATTTGCCTCTTTGGGCGGCCCGGTTTTGGAACGTGCTTGTACCCATGCGGCAGGTCCCTACGCTTATGAGAATTTTGAGATTGAGGGAACCGCATATTATACAAACAATCCGCCTGCCGGGGCATTCCGCGGGTTTGGTGTGACGCAGACTTGTTTCGCGACGGAGACGTTATTAAATATGATGGCGGATGAAATCGGCATCACGCCGTGGGAGATCCGTTTCCGCAATGCGATCCGCCCCGGCGGTGTTCTGCCGAACGGACAGATCGTAGACGAATCCACAGGTCTTGTGGAAACTTTAGAAGAGGTCAAAGAAGAATATGACGCGGCACTTGCAGCCGGAAAACCGGTGGGTATAGCCTGTGCGATGAAAAATGCCGGCGTAGGTGTGGGAATCCCTGACTGGGGCCGGGTGCGGCTGATCGTGGAGGAAGACGGAAAGCTGCATATTTATTCAGGGGCCTCTTGTATCGGCCAGGGTCTTGGAACTGTGCTGGTACAGATGGTGGTCACCAACACGGATCTGACCAGGGACGAGATTGTCTATGAACGCAGCAATACCTGGATCGCTCCGGACTCCGGCACTACCTCCGGCTCCCGCCAGACACTGGTGACCGGGGAAGCATGCCGCCGTGCCTGCATGAAGCTGATGGAAGCCAAAGCGGGCGGGGTGACACTTGAGGCTTTGAAAGGACAGGAGTTCTACGGAGAATATCTGGCCAAAACAGATCCGCTCGGTGCGAATGTACCGAATCCTGTATCCCATGTGGCATATGGTTATGCAACTCAGATGTGTATTCTTGATCAGAAGACAGGTAAAATCGAGAAAATGATCGCCGCTCATGATGTGGGAAAAGCGGTGAACCCGCTGTCCTGTGAAGGACAGATTGAGGGAGGCGTAGTCATGAGCATGGGATATGCCCTAAGGGAAGATTATCCCATTGATGAAAACTGTAAACCCATAGAAAAATACGGAGAACTGGGACTTTTCCGTGCCCATGAGATACCAGAGATTCAGGCGATCGTGTTGAATAAGCCCGGACTTCAAGTGGCCTGCGGTGCAATCGGGATCGGTGAGATCACTTCGATTCCTACGGCTCCGGCTATCACAGATGCATATTATCGGCTGGATAAGGAGCGACGTTTCAGTCTTCCGATTTCCGACACGCCGTATGAAAGGAGGGGATAGCTGTGGCAGTAAAAAAGAAATTCCCTTACCGCGCGGCTTTTGTAGCCTGCAAGGGCTGCCGTGATGAAGAAGGCCAGCCTTGCAGATACGGCTGCATCGGCTGCAGAAAATGTGCCGAGGTATGCAAGTTCGGCGCTGTTTCCCTTAGCGAAGGCGGGCCGGCAGTGGTTGACGAGGAGAAATGTATCGCCTGCGGACGCTGCGTAAAAGAATGTCCGCAACAGGTGATCCATCTCCACGAATGTGCGAATTACATAGCTGTGAAATGTTCCAATCAGGAGAAAGGAAAAGCAGCTATGCGATATCCTGCAAGCTGTATCGGCTGCGGCATGTGTGAAAGGAACTGTCCGGCAGGAGCCATAAAGGTGGTAAATGGCTGCGCAGTCATTGATGAATCAAAATGCCTTAGCTGTGGCATGTGCGCGGTAAAATGTCCCCGCCATGCAATCGCAGATCTGCGTGGAGTGCTGACAGAACATAGATAGCTGTATTGGCACAAAGCGTGGAGATATCCACAGATGCCGGAGGTAACATATTTTTTGCCCCGGCATCATCATAGTTGTCAAACATACCTGAGTGAGGGTCCGGTGGACCTTCATCTCGGTATAAATGAGAAAGGAAGAAAGAATGATGAAAACAATTTTAAGTACCCAGAACGCTCCGGCAGCAATCGGCCCATATTCGCAGGGAATTGATACCGGGAATCTTCTGTTCTTGTCCGGCCAGCTTCCGATCTGTCCGGCAGCAGGAAAAATCGTTGCGGAAGATATCGAAGGTCAGACAAAACAGTCACTGGAAAATGTGAAATTCATCCTGGCCTCTGCGGGCTGTACGATGGATCATGTAGTGAAAACGACAGTCTATCTCAAGGACATCGCAGATTTTGCAAAAATGAACGGGATATATAAAGAATATTTCAGCGAGGGAAATTTCCCTGCGAGATCTGCCTTTCAGGTTGCAGCACTTCCACAGAATGCATTAGTTGAGATAGAAGTGGTAGCTTTGAAGGAAAAATAGATAAGTTCAAATTTCTCTGTACAAATTCATCAGGATACGGTATACTTCTAGCGTTAAAAAGAATGCAAAAAGGAGAGAGCAAAAGATGAATCAGTCAGAGAACAAAGGTGCGGAGTATGACTTTTATGGGAAACTTTCGCTGAAAAAGGCAATCCCGCTGGGGCTTCAGCATGTGCTGGCCATGTTTGTAGGGAACCTGACACCGCTGCTTATCATTACCGGTGCCTGCGGTATGGGTGTGGGAAGCGAGTTCGCGGATCTGCAGGTAGACCTGTTGCAAAATGCCATGCTGATCGCAGGAATCGTGACGCTGGTACAGTTATATGCCATTGGGCCGATCGGCGGGAAGGTGCCGATCATTATGGGAACCAGTTCCGGATTTATTGGTGTGTTTAACAGTGTGACCCAGGTGATGGGCGGCGGAGTGGTCGCCTATGGCGCGATTATGGGTGCGTCTATTATCGGAGGGCTTTTCGAGGGAGTATTAGGATTCCTTCTGAAACCACTGCGCAGATTCTTCCCGGCGGTGGTAACGGGTACCGTAGTTTTATCCATCGGACTTTCACTGATCGGAGTCGGCGTGAATTCGTTTGGCGGCGGAAATACGGCAAATGATTTCGGTTCTGTTGAGAATTTAGTTTTGGGTGCGATCGTGCTTCTTGTGATCGTAGCGCTGAAACACGGTACAAAAGGCATGACAAGCGCATCTTCTATTCTGATCGGTATTATCGTAGGATATGTGATCGCAGCGATCATGGGAGTCGTGCTTCCGACCACTGCGGTAAATGCAGATGGGGCTACGTATACAAAAGCATGGGTTTTGAACTGGGATAAGGTGGCACAGGCAAGCTGGTTCTCCATCCCGAAGCTTCTTCCGGTGAAGCCGGTATTTGATATGCGCTCGATTGTTCCGGTTATGATCATGTTCATCGTAACCGCAGTAGAGACAGTGGGAGATATTTCCGGTGTTATGGAAGGCGGACTCGGAAGAGAGGCTACCGACAGCGAGCTTTCCGGCGGAGTAATCTGCGACGGACTTGGATCTACCTTTGCGGCACTCTTTGGGGTATTGCCGAATACCTCCTTCAGCCAGAACGTAGGCCTGGTGGCTATGACCAAGATCGTAAACCGGTTTGCACTGGGAACAGGGGCGATTTTCCTGATTCTGTGCGGACTTCTGCCGAAACTGGCAGCACTTGTTTCCATTATGCCCCAGAGCGTTTTGGGCGGCGCTGCAGTCATGATGTTCTCCTCTATCGTAGTCAGTGGTATCCAGCTCATCACAAAGGAACCGATGAATGCAAGGAGCATCACTATCGTTTCCGTAGCGCTGGGACTTGGGTATGGTATCGGCTCCAGCAGCGGAATCCTGGCACATCTGCCAAGTACGGTTCAGCTGATCTTCGGAGGCTCAGGTATCGTTCCGGCGGCACTGGTGGCGATCGTGCTGAATATTGTGTTACCGAAGGAGACGGCGTAGGAAAGCACTTTGGGATGCGATGGTGCGAGGAGTGGCCGTTTAGCAGTGGCAAGGGGAATCGCGGATTGTGAAGTGCGGAGAAATCCGTAAATGTTGTGTAATTTAAGAATTGTGAATATGAAAAACTCTATGCAATGATTGGAAAGAATCAGAGCATAGAGTTTTTTGTTGTCCATTTATTATATAGTAGTATCCTGTGTTTGATCTTCCTCAGTGATTTCCTGAATGATTGCAAGGACAGTTTTCAGATTTTCCTCCAATTCCTCGGCTATGAGGTCAGGGGATTTATTTTTTCGGAGTTTCTTTGTTATCTGTTCTTTTAACTTATCATGAGAGCCTAAAGTATAACCCTCTTCGCGCTCATAATATTTTTCTTCCCAGGCCTGCATATATTTCACCCCAACTTCCTCGCTGAGCTTGACCTTTTGCACACGCTCGTGAATACGGCGGATACGTTCACTGTCAGTAGAAGCGGCGGTAGAATCTGTGGTATTTTCCGGATAATGCAGGAAATCCACCAGCTCTCTGGAAACCTCCGTGTCATTTGTGCCTCGGGTGTTCAGGAAAATCCGGGTCGCCTTATCTCCCAGAATACATTCCGGCACTTCCCTGCACCGGGCCTCGAAGGTGTACAGATATTTCCCATAACCGAACAGATCGAACGGAGTAATGATGATAATGTACGAGGTATTCAGAAGATTATAATCCGGAATACCAGGTTTTGATAATCCTGTGTCAATCAGTGCCTGATAATAGCGGCTCCGTTTAGCCAGATCGCCTTTTTTCTTCTCCTGCATCTCCGTATTGTAGATGGAGTTTTCCTCATCCATGGAAAATACATCCATTCGGACGGAACGAATCAGGGGAGACACACGCAGTTCTTTCTCAGTCTGCGTTTGTCCGAGCAGAGGAATCTCTTTCCCGAAAATAATGCTGAGCGCATCCTGATGTGTCCGTGGGTCTTCCATCACTTCATCGAATAAAAACCGGCTGGTGAGGTTCAGGTCTTTCAGCGGTGTGATATTTTGTTTTTTGTTCATGTTTCCTCCTTTAGTTTACCATAGTTGAAAGGTGTTTAACAGATAAAATTGGAGAACTTCAAAGGGCATAGTAAGCAAATTATTGAAAAATGATTCGAGAGGGAAATAATTTGGCGAAAACCGTGAGTCTGTGATTGGCCCGAAATTCGAATTTCTTGTAAGTGTATCTATCATACATCTAAGAAGGCAGAAGTTCAAGAGGTAGAATGTTGTAAGTTTTATTTGTAAAATGCCGCGGTAGCGTTTGACAGACTGGGCTATGCCCAAAGATAAATATTGTTATTTATATTTTACTGGAAAATGGATTGTCTTTTTCTGCTTTTTTCGATAAACTATAGTGGTAAATAGATAAAATTGATAAAAGAAGCCCGGGCAAGATGGGGGTGTCCCGACATCGTTTCAGATGTGCAGAGGAATCAAATCAAATATAGGAGAGGTAACGAAGAAATGCTGAAGATCAAAGAGTATGTGAGGGCTGAAAGCCTAAAGCAGGCTTATGAGTTGAATCAAAAGCGGGGGAACCGTATTGTAGGCGGAATACTCTGGATGAGGATGAGTAGTGCGCAGATACAGACTGCGATTGACCTGGCTTCCCTGGGGCTGGATCAGATCGAGGAGAAGGAAGAAGAATTTTCTATCGGCTGCATGGTGACGCTCCGCCAGTTGGAGCTGCATGAAGAATTGAACAGGCTTAGCCAGGGAATCATTCGGGACAGCGTAAAAGATATTGTAGGAGTCCAGTTCCGCAATCTGGCAACCATCGGCGGCAGTCTGTTCGGCCGGTTTGGGTTCTCGGATGTACTGACTTGCTTTCTGGCGCTGGATACCTATGTAGAATTGTATCAAGGCGGGATCATACCACTGGCAGAATTTGCAGACAGAGAGCGCGACAACGACATTTTGGTGCGGGTGATCGTGAAGAAGACGCCGGGGCGGCACGTATACCTGGCGCATCGCAACACAAAGACAGACTTCCCGGTACTTACAGCGGCCCTCCTGTTGGATGCGGATGGCGCGCGGGCTGTTGTAGGGGCAAGGCCACAGAAGGCGATGTGCGTGAAAATAGAAGATATGTGGAAAGAAAAGCTGGAAAATGGCTCATGTACACCGGAGGAATTGAAAAAACTGGCAGAGACACTCGCGGCGCAGATCCCTACCGGAAGTAACATGCGTGCCGGCGCAGAATATAGGAAACATCTGGCGAAGGTATTGCTTCGCCGGGGACTTGCCGATTTGCAGAAGGATGGAGGGAAGCAGAATGCAGATTAGTATTCAGTTAAATGGAAGAAAGATTACGGAAGACGTTCGCCCCGACCTTTTGCTCATCGACTGGGTGAGGGAACACGGCTGTTACAGTGTGAAACGTGGCTGCGAGACTTCAAACTGCGGTTTGTGCACCGTATTTCTGGATGAAAAACCAGTCCTCTCTTGCTCGGTTCTAGCGGCGCGAGCAGACGGACACCGGGTGGATACTCTGGAAGGTCTTCAGGAGGAGGCTTCGGAGTTTGGAGCATTTATCGCGGATCAGGGGGCAGAGCAGTGCGGCTTCTGCAATCCGGGAATGATCATGAATGCGATCGCCCTGTTCCGGGAGAATGTGGATCCCACGGATGACGAGATCAGGGAATACCTGGCAGGAAATCTTTGTCGTTGTTCCGGCTATGAAGGGCAGCTTAGAGGAATCCGGGCCTTTATCGAATACAAGAAAAAGGGAGGTGCCGTATGCAGACAGTAGGACAGCCGATTCGGAAGAAAGACGCCATGGCGCTTGTTACCGGGCAGCCGGTATTTACCGAGGATATGGCGCCGAAGGATTGTTTGATCGTGAAGGTGCTCAGAAGCCCTCATGCAAACGCAGTGGTGAAATCGATTAAGACGGACATCGCGAAGAAAGTGCCGGGGATCGAGGATATTTACACATGGGAGGATGTGCCGCAGCAGAGATTTACCATGGCGGGACAGACCTACCCGGAGCCAAGTCCCTATGATCGTCTGATTCTCGACCGCCATGTCCGTTATGTCGGGGACCCGGTGGCGATCGTGGCAGGAGAAAATGAACTCTGCGTGGATCGGGCGCTGAAAATGATTAAAGTAGAATACGAAGTCCTTCCGGCTCTTCTTGATTTCCGGGCGGCGAAGGATCATGAACTTCTGGTACACCCGGAGGATAACTGGAGATCCCTCTGCCCCGTGGGGGCGGACAATACGCGGAACCTATGCGCCAGTGACCGGACACAGGACGGCGATGTGGATGTGGTTCTCGCAGACTGCGATGTGGTGGTGGAAGGTACCTACCATGTGCAGGCTGCCCAGCAGGCGATGATGGAAACGTTCCGGACGGTGTGCTATATCGATATGTACGGCAGGCTGAACGTGATGAGCTCCACGCAGATTGTCTTCCATGTGCGGCGCATTCTTTCCAATGCACTGGGGATCCCAAAATCAAAGATCCGGGCATGGAAACCTAGGATCGGCGGAGGATTTGGAGCAAAACAGACCGTGGTGGCCGAAGTATTTCCCGCGTTTGTGACCTGGAAGACGAAAAAACCGTCGAAAATGATCTTTACCAGAGAGGAGTCGCAGACGGCCTCCACTCCGCGGCATGAGATGGAAGTGACGGTGAAGGTGGGAGCAAACCGGGACGGAAGAATCCGGGCGATCGATGTCTATACCTTGTCAAATACAGGAGCCTACGGGGAGCACGGACCGACGACCGTAGGGCTTTCCGGGCACAAATCCATCCCCCTTTACGGATCGCTTGAGGCGCATCGTTTTGCCTATGATGTGGTCTATACGAACGTGATGTCCGCAGGGGCATATCGTGGGTATGGGGCGACGCAGGGAATTTTTGCGGTAGAGTCCGCTGTGAATGAGCTTGCACAGAAACTGGGGATGGACCCGGTAGAGTTACGGTTTAAAAATATGGTACGCGAAGGCCAGACTATGCCGGCTTACTATGGAGAAACAGCGGCAAGCTGCGCGCTCGACCGTTGCATGAAGCGGGCCAAAGAGATGATTGGCTGGGATGAAAAGTATCCCTGCAAAGATATGGGAAATGGAAAGGTCCGCAGCGTCGGTGTTGCAATGGCGATGCAGGGCTCAGGAATTTCCGGTGTGGATGTAGGTTCCGCAACAATTAAATTGAATGAGGACGGCATTTATACACTCTCCATTGCTGCGGCAGATATGGGAACAGGCTGCGATACGATTCTGGCGCAGATGGAGGCGCAGTGTCTGGACTGTTCTATGGAGGATATCATCGTTTCCGGTGCGGATACAGATACCTCACCCTATGACTCCGGCTCCTACGCGTCAAGTACTACTTATGTGACCGGACGCGCGGTGGAACGGGCCTGTGAGAAATTAAGGGAGCGCATTGAAAAGAGAGCGTCCGAGCTGCTGGAATGCGATGTCTGTGAACTGGAATTTGACGGACAGACTGCAAAGAATCTGTCAAATGGCAGGACTGTGACGCTTGAGGAGATCGGTACGGCATCCATGTGTGGAAATAATGTGGCCTTGCAGGTGACTGAGAGCCATTCTTCCCCCGTATCGCCGCCTCCGTTTATGGTTGGTATGGTGGAAATCGAACTGGATCAGGAGACTGGACATGTAGAGATACTGGACTATGCGGCTGTTGTGGACTGTGGAACCGTGGTCAATCCAAACCTTGCGCGGGTTCAGGTGGAAGGCGGGCTGGTGCAGGGAATCGGCATGGCGCTCTACGAACAGATTCAGTACAATGAAAAAGGACAGATGCTGAACAATTCCTTTATGCAGTACAAGGTGCCGACCAGGCTGGATATGGGAAAACTGCGGGTGGAGTTCGAGAGCAGCTATGAGCCGAGCGGGCCGTTCGGGGCAAAATCAATCGGAGAGATCGTCATCAATACTCCGGCCCCTGCACTGGCACATGCGATTGCAAATGCGACGGGTATCTGGTTTAAGGAGCTCCCGATTACCAGTGAAAAGATTGCGATGGGAATTGAGGGACAATGCGAGTAAAAATGATTTATCTGGCGGCTGGAAACAGCCGCCGCTTTGGAAACTATGAAGTACGCGATGAAAAGACTGGGAAAATAAAAAAATATACAAATAAATTATTATATAAACTAGATGAAAAACCAATGTACCTTTATCTTCTGGAACGCCTGTTAAACATATGTGAGCGGCATTCCGAGTGGGAGGTGCTGGTGGTGACCCAGTACCGGGAGATTTACCGGGAAGTCCTAAAGCTTAAGGATCATGCGAGGCCCATCCGACCGGTATGGTCCCCGGACAGTGTGAAAGGTGTTTCTTATTCGGTAAAGGCCGGAGTGCTGGCGGCGCTTGCAAGGCAGGAGTGCAAAAAGCCGGAGTGCGGGGGAGTTCTTCAGATGGGAATGGAAGATCAAAATGCGTCGGAGGTTATGCCGGAGGCGTGCGCTTTTTTCGTGGCGGACCAGCCGTATCTGACGGAGAAAAGTGCAGAAGACTTTTTGCGGGAAATGGAGATGCATAAGGCAGCGCTTGGCAGCGTAAGATGCCGCGGCCAGGCAGGAAACCCGACATGGTTTTCCCGTGCATATTTCCGGGAGCTCCTCGAGCTTGCCGGTGATAAAGGCGGAAGAAAAGTGCTGATGGCGCATCCGGAAGCGGTGCGGTATTATGAGATAGAACATGAAAAAGAGTTGCAGGACATCGATCATTATTCTGGTTGAGAGATACATTTAAGTGAAAAAATGCAAAATAAGGATATCGTGGCGAGAAGGCAATTCCTTGTGGGAGGCAGAACTGAGCGGATGCCACATGTCGCGTTGCAATGGTTAAAATGAAGAAATATAAGAATAATTGGTTTGCATAAGCCATCCAATGGTGTATAATGTCTAAAAAGTAAGCAGGCGGAGGGTACGGAAGATGGAATTACTAAAAGAACGGATTCGTAAAGATGGAAAGATTAAAGAAGGAAACGTCCTGAAGGTAGACAGTTTTCTGAATCATCAGATGGATGTAGGATTATTTCATGAGATAGGTAAGGAGTTCAAGCGGCGTTTTGCAGGGGAAGAGATCACTAAGATCCTGACGATTGAGGCATCGGGAATCGGGATTGCCTGTGTGGTAGCTGAAGTATTTGGCGTGCCCGTAGTTTTTGCGAAGAAGACACAGACGAAGAATATTGCCGGAGATGTATATACCACGAAAGTAGAGTCATTTACTCATGGACGGGTTTATGACATCATTGTTTCCAAAGAATTTCTGGGTGAGGGCGATAAAGTGCTCGTCATTGACGATTTCCTCGCAAACGGCAAGGCACTGGAAGGGTTGGCGGCGCTCATCGAGGCATCCGGAGCAAAGCTTGTCGGTGCAGGCGTGGTGATTGAGAAGGGCTTCCAGGTTGGCGGTGATCTGATCCGCTCCAAGGGAATTCATCTGGAATCACTGGCGATCGTGGACAAGATGGATGAGAAGACCGGAGAGATTGTATTCCGGGATTAGGAAATAGAAGGAAGTACCGGAATCCTGCCGCATTCTGCGGCAAAAGATGCAAGAATATCCGGGACTTACAGATTGACAAAAAGAAACAGGTATCTTAGAAACTATGCATTTGCAGAAAGTACAATGCAGGCATGGTTTCTGAGATGCCTGTTTTTATTATCATTATAGTAAGATGCCCGGCACTTGTCGATGCGATAAAATGCAGTTTGGCTGGGGTGATGCGTACTGTGCGCAAAAGGAATAGGGGCTGACGCAGTTTCGCTTCGGCACGAGAATACGCCAAAGTATATTATGGTATGGAAAGAGATTCTTTCGTCAATTTTTGACAAATTTTCCGCAAAAATGATTGCATTTATCTATCTGAGGGGTATAATAATAGAAAAACCAAAAGTTATCGCGATAACACGAGAAAGAAGGGAATGTATTGAGTAAAAAAATTGTAGTGGACGAGAAGAGCATTCGTTCTATGTACCGCAGGGACTGCCTGCTTTTGGCGGTATTTGCAGCAGGGCTTTGGTGTACTCTGGTGCCGGTCATGACAGCGGTCCTGGGACTTGCTCCAAGCGGGACGGTGAAAGGACTTGTGATGTTTGTGGCTCTGATCAGCGGAGCGGCATTGACTTGGGGGATGCTGGCGGTATTTTTCCATCTCAGACGGAACCGGGATGAAATCTACCGGGAGGATCTTGAGAATCTGGCAGCACTGAAAAAAGATACGGAGGAAAAATAAAGATGGCAAAGGAAAAGATTCTTTTGGTAATAGACATTTTTTTTGTAATGGTGCTTTGTTTTGTGGTATTAATGATCACCATGTTCGTCCAGAATACGGGCGGAGGGGTAGATGCCTCCGAGGGATATCAGGTTGTCCCGGCCACCGTAGCTTTGGTGGCCGTGCTTTTGGCGGGATATCTGATTTTTCTGGTAAAACGAAGTAAGAAGGATTTAAAAGAGATTATTGATCTTGCGTATGAAAAAGAGGACAATGAGGAAGAGGAGGCGTAACGGATGAGTATCTGGACGATTATGAACGGAGTAGCATGGGCGCTGTGCGCTTTGTTTGCATATCTGATTCTCAGCGATCTGATCAAAGTAGAGAGGGAAAAAAGGGCGGAGCATAAAAACAGTGAAAATGCCGGTAATAATGTGGGAAAACAGGCTCGCCGGGCTGCCGGGAGTGTGGAGTGCGAAAACACTGACGGACCGGCAAAATAGGAGGGGAGATCATGGAAAATCAGACAAATGAATTAGGACAGACGAAACAGACAGGCGGCACGGATTCCGGCAATTCCGATAAGAAAAACCAGTCACTTTCCAGAGTCCTCGGACCTATGCATATCTGGGCATTAGGTGTGGGAATCGTATTGGTTGGTGAATTCATGGGATGGAATTTTACCATTGCCAAAGGAGGCTCTTTGGGCGCGGTTATCGCACTTTGGACTGTGGCGATTCTTTATATCATGATCGTGATGATGAATACAGAGATGGGTTCAGTCATGCCGGAGGCGGGCGGACAGTACACCATGGCGAAATATTTACTTGGTCCCCTGGCGGCGTTTAACATCGGACTAATGCTGGTGTTTGAATATGCGATGCTGGAAGCGGCGGACGCATTGGTAGTCGGAGAGATCCTGGAATCATTGAGCCCGGATATTAATCCGCTGCCTTACATCATATTAAGTCTTTTGTTTCTTACTTATCTGAATTACCGGGGAGCTTATGCGACACTGACACTGAATTTCGTCATTACGGCGGTAGCGTTTTTGACATTGTTCATACTGTTGTTTTCTACGAATTTTTATGACCCGCAGGCAACACTTCTGGATTTGAAGAACTTGACGGACGGGCTGCCGTTTGGATATCTGGGAATCATTGCTGCCATGCAGTTCTCCGTATGGTTTTTCCTGGGAATCGAGGGAAGTGCCCTGGCAGCAGAGGAATGCCGTTCCACCAGTCGCTCACTTCCCGTCGGGGCAATGGTAGGACTTGCGACTTTATTGATCGGTGCGACGACTACCTGGCTGGTATGCTCCGGTCTGGTGCCGGCAGGCGAATTGGGGGCATCTGCCTACCCGCTTTATGACGCGGCGAAGGCGACGGGAAAATTGTTCGTGATCGTGGCACTTTTTGTGGGAACGATCATGGCGTGCCTGGCATCTGCAAACGGCTGTATCAATGATGCCAGCCGGGCGTGGTTCGCCATGTCAAGAGACACGTTGATCCCGGGCTTTTTTGCGGAGACGCACCCGAAATACAATACACCTTACCGGGCAACAGTATTCTTGCTTCCGATTTCTTTGGCATTTGCATTTACGGGGATGTTGGATCAGGTAGTGGCATTTTCCATTTTCTCGGCGCTGGTGGTTTATGCGCTTACGATTATCATGATGTTCCGTTTCCGGAAAATGTACCCGCTGGGAAGTATTGAGCGCGGGTATGTTGCACCGATCCATCCGGTTCCGGCCATTGTGGCGGCGGTACTCGTAGGTCTTACCCTGTTCGGAATGTACCTGGGTTACTGGATCAATATGGTGGGCGGTGTCGTATTTTACTTCCTCGCATCCATCTGGTTCATGAAGCGGCGTGCGAAATTTATTGATAAAAAGAATTTCTTGAAAGCGGGAGCGGCAAAATGGCCGAAACCGAAAGTATAATAGGATATGTAGAACTGTAATACTCTGGTTGTGTAGAATACCTGGCTTATAAATGCAAAGGAAAATGAAAAAATTCCTTTGCATTTATTAATGAAACCGTTTGACGCAGAAATTTTTCAAATATATGGTATAAATTCCAAAATATAAATGAATATGAAGGGATAAAATGTAAAAAAGAGGTTTACTACGAGCCGATTTGGTGATAGACTGTTTCTATAAGTGAAGAAGAAGGGGATTGCGATAATCCACAAAGAAAGGAAGGTAATCGACAAATGATTACAGTAAATGCAATGGGTGATAACTGCCCGATCCCGGTTATTAAGACTAAAAAAGCAATGCAGGCTCTGACAGGCCCGGAGACGATCGAAGTCCTGGTGGACAATGAGATCGCAGTGCAGAATGTGACAAAGATGGCATCTGCACAGGGCGGAGAGGTAAGCTCTGAGAAACTGGGAGAGAAAGAGTACAAAGTAACGATCAAGATGCAGGGAGCTCCGGCAGCAGCTTCTGAAGAAGCAGAGGAGACCTGCACACCGGATAAGAGAAGCAATACCATCGTCGTTGTTTCTTCTGACCGCATGGGAAGTGGAAATGATGAGCTGGGCAAGGTTCTGATCAAAGGTTTTATTTATGCAGTAACTCAGCTTGATACATTACCGAAGAAGATGCTCTTCTACAATGGCGGCGCTACTTTAACAACAGAAGGTTCCGATTCTCTGGAAGACCTGAAGTCTCTGGAGGCTCAGGGAGTAGAGATTCTTACCTGCGGTACCTGCCTTGATTATTATCAGCTTAAGGACAAGCTGGCAGTTGGTTCCGTGACCAATATGTACAGCATTGTTGAGGCGATGGCTGAAGCCGGCAAGATCATCAAACCATAAAGATGCCCTCTGGCTTTATGAAAATAAGCTACCGGCGATGAGTATCAGGTATAAGGTAGTATAGAAACACCTCCGCAGTTTTTAAATGATATTGAGTTTTGAAACTGCGGAGGGTTCTGCTGTGCATAGATATCTGGCATGGTGGAAGAATAAGAAGCAGTGCTTTCCCGAAACGGGAGGATAGGATCACGATAAAAAACATTAGGAGATATTATGATATGAGCAAGGATATAAGACTGACACAAATGACAAAAACAGCGGGTTGAGCCGCTAAGATTGGTCCGGAGACCCTTGCCCAGGTTCTGGGTAAGTTACCAAAATTTCACGATGACAATCTACTGGTTGGAATTGAGACATCTGATGATGCGGCAATCTATAAAGTGACCGATGATATTGCATTGATACAGACAGTTGACTTCTTCACTCCTATCGTCGACGATCCCTATATGTTTGGTCAGATTGCAGCGGCCAACTCTCTGAGCGATGTATATGCTATGGGAGGAGAGCCGAAGGTTGCACTTAATATTGTCGGATTTCCGAATTGTCTGGACCCGTCCATCTTAGGAGACATTCTGGCGGGCGGCGCAGACAAAGTAAAAGAGGCGGGAGCAGTCCTGGTGGGAGGACACACCATACAAAATGATGAGCCCCAATATGGGCTCTGTGTGGCGGGCTTTGTTCATCCGAACCGGATTTTCAAGAATTATGGCTGCAAGCCCGGAGATGTTTTGATTCTCACAAAACAGGTGGGAAGCGGAATCGTCAACACGGCGATTAAGGCGGAGATGGCGTCTGCGGCCGCTATCAAAGAAGTAGAGATCGCGATGGCATCCCTGAACAAGAAAGCAAAACAGGTAGTGGATGCGTATCCGGTAAATGCCTGCACGGACATCACCGGATTTGGACTTCTGGGACACTGCGTGGAGATGGCAGAGGCCAGCGAAGTGACCTTTGAACTGAATGTGCATGACATCGCATATTTTGATGAGGCGATCGCCTACGCTAAGATGGGGCTGGTACCCGCGGGGGCATATAAGAACCGCGGATATTCCCACATGAAAGTAGATATGGGAAGGGTGGAAGAGCATTTCGTCGATCTGCTCTATGACCCGCAGACATCCGGCGGACTCCTGATCAGTGTGGAGCCGCAGTATGTGGAGACGATAATGGAAGAATTTGAGAAGAAGAACATGGACACCAAAGTATCCATTATCGGTACGGTAACTGAGAAGAGCGATAAACTGATCCGCTTGCATTAAAGCAGATTGGTTATAATGATATATTTACAAAAGAAAGAATAATATTTCTATTGCAAATCAGCAGGGGAAAGCAGGAACGCACTTTAGTGCGTGAAGCCCGGGAAGGGCTGCTTTCCCTGACAAGAAATATAGGTAAAAGAGGAAAACAATGAACAAAAATTTACTATATCGGAGTATTCCCAAAGTAGATGTTCTGCTGGAAATGGAGAACATTCAGCTTATGATCGCAGGTTACGGCAGAGATACCGTGATGGAAGCGATCCGAAGTGAGATGGAAGAGCTGCGTGCATTCATCGGAACCTGTGAGGATGAGACAGAGGCTTCCGCGAAGGCATCCGCACTTCCGGAGAACATCTGCCGCAGAGTAGAGAAGATGCATACTCCTAATATGCGGATGGTCATTAACGGAACCGGTACGATCCTGCATACCAACCTGGGACGTGCGCCTATCAGCGAGGTGCATGCGGCTAAGCTGGCAGATATCGTAACAGGATATTCCAATCTGGAATACAATCTGGAGGCCGGACGCCGGGGCGAGAGATATTCACATTTTGAACAGTTGTTATGTAAACTCACCGGGGCCGAAGCGGCCATGGCGGTAAACAATAACGCGGCAGCCGTGATGCTGATCTTAAGTTCCATGGCAAAGGGCGGCGAGGTCATTGTTTCCCGCGGCGAGCTGGTGGAGATCGGCGGTAAATTCCGGATTCCGGACGTAATGGAGCAAAGCGGGGCTTCCCTTGTGGAGGTGGGAACTACCAATAAGACCCACTACTCTGATTACGAAGAAGCGATCACGGAGGAGACAAAGGCACTCCTTAAAGTACACACCAGTAATTACCGAATCGTAGGATTCACTGATACGGTCACCATAGATGATCTGGTGCCGCTGGCAAAAGAGAACGATCTTCCGATTATTGAGGATTTGGGAAGCGGTGTGTTGGTGGATCTGAGCAAATATGGCATTACCTATGAGCCGACCGTCCAGGATTCCATCCGCAAGGGGGCAGATGTGGTCTGCTTCAGCGGGGACAAGCTGCTGGGCGGCCCGCAGGCAGGCATTATCATAGGAAAGAAAAAATACATTGACAAGATGAAGAAGAACCAGCTTACCCGTGCTCTGCGTATTGATAAATTCACCGCGGCGGCGCTGGAATTGGTTCTGATGGAATATTTGTCCGAGGAAAAAGCGGTGAAGAATGTTCCGGTTCTCAGGATGATCAATGAGAAACCGGAAGACGTTGCAAAGCGTGCCCGCACTTTACAAAGGATGCTGAAAAGGGCGAAGCTGGATGCCGAGATAGAAGTAGAAAGATGTGAGTCCCAGATCGGCGGAGGTTCCCTCCCCTTAGAGAGAATCCCTAGTTTTGCGGTCACCTTAAGACCGCACCAGATCAGTGTGACGAAGCTGGAAGAGGCGATGCGCCATCTTGAGATGCCCATCATCCCAAGAACAGCGAACGACACGATTTACCTGGACGTAAGAACCATCGAATCACGCTGGTTTAAAAAGATTGTGGAAATGCTGGGAGAATTGTTATGAAGAACATCATCATAGGAACCGCAGGACATATTGATCATGGGAAAACAACGCTGATCAAGGCGCTTACCGGGCGCAACACCGACAGGTGGGAGGAAGAACAGCGCCGGGGAATTACCATTGACCTGGGGTTTACCTGGTTTGACCTGAAAAATGGTGACCGTGTGGGGATCATCGACGTTCCCGGTCATGAGAAGTTTATCAACAACATGGTTGCCGGTGTTGTGGGAATGGACCTTGTCATGCTGGTGGTTGCCGCAGATGAAGGAATTATGCCGCAGACGAGAGAGCATATGGACATCCTGGGACTTCTGGGAATCGAAAAAAGTATTCTGGTCCTGAACAAATGTGATCTGGTAGACGAGGAGTGGCTGGAGCTGGTGGAGGAAGAAGTCCACGAAGAGCTTGCCGGAACGTTCCTCGAAAACGCTCCGGTGGTGCGGGTTTCCGCGGCGACCGGGCAAGGACTGGATGAACTGATTGACACCATAGAGCATGTGATGCAGGATGAAGTCAAGGCGAAAGATACGCAGACCATCCCGCGTCTTCCGATTGACCGTGTGTTTACCTTATCGGGCTTTGGGACGATCATTACAGGCACCCTGATCTCAGGAACCATTTCTAAAGATGATGTGCTGGAGATGTATCCGATCGGAAAAGAGTGTAAGATCAGGAGCATTCAGGTTCATGGACAGGACAAAGACAGATGCTATGCGGGACAGCGTGTGGCGATCAATCTGTCTAATATCAAGAAAAAAGAAATCCGAAGAGGCTGTGTGATCGCACCGAAAAATAACATGAAGAACACAGACCTTCTGGATGTGAAGCTGAATGTACTGCCTGATTCCATGAGGATTGTGACGAACCATGAGCGTCTGCATCTGTACACCGGAACCAGTGAGATCTTGTGCCGCGCCGTTTTGCTTGATAAGGAAGAGATCGGCCCGGGTGAGAGCGGCCTGGTACAGCTCAGGTTAGAAGAAGAGATCGCCGTAAAACGAGGTGATCGTTTTGTGGTGCGTTTCTACTCCCCCATGGAGACGATTGGCGGCGGCGTGGTATTAGAGCCCAATCCTACGAGAAAGAGACGCTTTGACGAGAAGACGATTGAAGAATTGAAACGCAAGGAGTCAGGATCTCTCGGGGATGTCATGGAGCTTCATATTAAGGAGCATGGTGATACGATGATCACGCTGGCGGAGCTTGCGAAGATTATGGCACACTCGGCGGAAGAGTTGACAGAATATCTGGAAGAACTGAAAAATGAGGGAACCGTCTACGAATTTCCCATGAAAAAAGATATCTATTTATGGCATCGTGACAGCGAGATGGCGCTGCGCCAGAAGATTCTGGAGACCCTGGGTGATTATCATAAGAAGCATCCGTACCGTTACGGGATGAAGAAAGCAGAGATTCACAATACATTTATGAAGAAAGTGAAGCCTATCGTGTTTGACTCTTACATTGAGCGGATGACAGCCGAGGGTGTATATGGGCGGAAAGAGGAATATCTGCATCAGCCGGACTTTACAGTTCCGAAAGATGAAACTTATCTGAAAACTGAGGGACTTTTAAAGGGAACGTTTGAGCGGGCCGGTTATGATTTTGTGAGATTCTCGGAAATAGATCTGGGAAACATTCCCAGAGAGATAGCCGAGGATGTCCTGCTCATGATGATGGATGAGGGAAGCGCACTTAGAATCAACGAGGAAATGTTTACCATGACTTATTTGATGGATGCGGCAAAAGAGAAGATCAAGGAGCATCTAAAGAATGAGGATGTGATAACGATCGCTCAGGTGAGAGACATGTTCTCAACCAGCCGAAAGAGTGCAAAACCGATATTAGAATACATGGACAGTATTAAGGTTACTAAGAAAATAGGAGCAGAGAGTGAAAGGGTAGCATATTTATGAATTTAAAACAATTGGAGGCATTCGTGCAGGTAACGGAGAGCGGCAGCTTTTCCAAGGCGGCTAAGGCACTTTTTCTGACCCAGCCTACCGTCAGTGCACATATCTCCACTCTGGAAAAAGAATTGAATGTGCGTTTGTTTGTGAGAAATACAAAAGAAGTGACATTATCGGAAGACGGCAGGACGCTTTATCAGTATGCGCGTCAGATGATTGATATGGAGAAGAAGATAGAATCTATTTTTTCTCCGGATGCAAAGAAAGAAGCGAAATGTATTACCATTGCAGCGTCTACAGTCCCGGCACAGTATCTTCTGCCGGGGATCCTGGCAGAATTCAGCAGGAAGTGCCCCCATGAACAGTTTAAGATCATGGAGATGGACAGCAGTCAGGTGGTGGAAAAGATTGTGAGCCATATGGTAGAAGTTGGATTTACAGGGACAGTGCTGGAGAAGAAGCACTGTAAATATATTCCGCTTTATAAGGATGAACTCGTCGTGTTGACTCCCAATACAGAAAAATACAGGGAGATTAAGAAAAATGCAGTTTCTCTGCGCTGGGTGCAAAGTGAGAATATTATCATGAGAGAGGAAGGCTCGGGAACTCGAAAAGAAGCAGAAAAGCAGCTTAGAAGAGCCGGAATCGATACGGATAAGCTAAATGTTGTGGCCAGCAGTGAAAATACGGAGATGATTAAAAAATCCGTAAAAACAGGTATTGGAATTGCTATGCTTTCCCGTCTGGCGGCGCATGATGAGATTGAGTCCGGTGTTGTGCTGGAATTTCCGTTATCCGGGAAAGGCGGCGGGCGGGATCTGAATCTGGTATATAATAAAAACTATCAGTTGTCCCCCTCAGCGGAGCGTTTTATTAAAGTGGTCAGAGAGCTTTATGAGCCTGTGAAGGACGAAGACTAAATTTTGAAGGAATGCCTCTTGTTTATATATAAAAACTATAGATGAGAGGCATTTATTGCGCTTTTCGATTAGACGAAAGCGCATTCAGGGGCTATACTGGGTATAAGATATTTTTTTAACGGGAACTGTATTTAAGAGAGTGAAATACAATATCACAATCATCGTACAGATGGGGCATAAGCCTCAGGAGTATGATAAGTACAGCAGTAACGTAATGACATGCGGTTTGGGGACCGCACAGCAAAAAGGAGAAAGATATGATTTATTTGGATAATGCAGCGACGACTATGCAGAAACCGCAGGTGGTGATCGATGCTGTAACGACTGCTATGTGTTCTATGGGGAATGCGGGACGAGGAGCGCATGCGGCATCGCTGGATGCGTCGCGGACGATTTATGATGCCAGAGAAAAGCTGGCATGTTTTTTTCATGCAGAAAGCCCGAAACAGATTGTGTTTACTTCCAATTCAACGGAGAGTCTGAATACCGCGCTTAAGGGAGTGCTTAAGCTGGGGGATCATGTGATCACCACTATGCTGGAGCATAATTCCGTGCTGCGTCCGCTTTATGAGATGCAGGAAAAGGGCGTAGAACTGACATTTATTAAGAGCAATCGTCAGGGCACCATAGATTACGATGATTTTGAGAAAGAGATTCGGGAGAATACAAAGGTGATCGTATGTACTCACGGCTCGAACCTGACCGGCAATCTGGTAGATATCGCGCGGATAGGCGAGATCGCCCACAGACATGGAATTCTGTTTGTGGTGGATGCATCCCAGACGGCGGGAGTATTTCCGATCGATGTGCAGGAAATGAAGATAGATATCCTATGCTTTACCGGGCATAAAGGACTGCTCGGACCGCAGGGAACAGGCGGATTATATGTGCGGGAGGGACTTTCCCTGCGTCCGTTAAAATCCGGAGGCAGCGGGGTACAGACCTACAGCAAGAAGCATCCGTCCGAGATGCCCACGGCGCTGGAAGCGGGAACCCTGAACGGCCATGGTATCGCGGGACTTGGAGCTGCGATCGGATATCTGATGGAAGAAGGGATTGATACCATCCGTGCCAGAGAGCAGGAGCTGATGGTGAGATTTTATAACGGGGTGAAGGATATTCCCGGCGTGAAGGTGTACGGTGATTTTACGACGACAGACCGCTGCGCCATCGTGACCTTAAATATCGGTGATTACGATTCTTCAGAAGTGAGTGATGAGCTTCTTATGACATATGGTATTTCCACAAGACCGGGGGCGCATTGTGCACCGCTTATGCACGAAGCCTTAGGAACCGTGGAGCAGGGAGCGGTGAGATTCAGTTTCTCACATTACAACACTGATGAAGATATAGAAACTGCAATAAGGGCAGTGAGAGAACTGGCAGAAGAATAGATTCTATGACGAAAGGATAACAGGCTGCGTGAAAGAGGGAATGCGGCCTGGAGCCTTCGTAAGATGCCGAAAAGGTATTGCGGAAGATATTAAGACGGTATTCCGTTTGGATGTAGAGAGAGTTAGCGGAGGAAAGAACCGTCATCTGCCGAGAGAGAAAAGGAGGAAGTAACATGAATTTATCAGATTCAAAGAAGAAACTTGCACTTGCAGGTGTGGTTTGCGGATTAGTAGCGGCTTGTCTTGCATACTTTGGGAACCCTGCAAACATGGCATTTTGTATTGCCTGCTTCGTGCGTGATATGGCAGGTTCCCTGGGAATGCACCAGGCTGAGGTAGTACAGTATGCAAGACCGGAGGTTATCGGTCTGGTACTTGGAGCATTTATTATTTCCGTGGCAACGAAAGAGTATCGTTCTACCGGTGGTTCTTCACCGATGATCCGCTTCGTGCTGGGAATGATTATCATGATCGGTTCCCTTGTATTTTTGGGATGCCCGCTTCGTATGGTGATCCGTATGTCAGCAGGTGATTTAAATGCATGGGTGGCACTGATCGGATTCATCCTGGGTGTATCCACAGGAGCATTCGCACTGAAGAAAGGCTTCAGCCTCGGACGTGCACATGAGACCAATAAGACAAGCGGAGTTGTGCTTCCGGCAATCATGGTTGGAATCCTGATTCTTGCTACCTGCACAACCCTTCTTAAAGCAAGCCAGGCAGGACCGGGAAGTCTCCATGCACCGATCATTATGTCCCTGATCGGCGGCCTGATTTTCGGAGCACTTGCTCAGAAATCCAGAATGTGCTTCGCAGGAAGTATTCGTGACATCGTTCTGATGAAGAACTTTGATTTAATTAGTGTAATCGGTGGTCTGTTTGTTGTTATGCTGATTTTCAACCTTGCAATGAGCAAATTCACATTAGGCTTCAATACACCGGGAATCATTGCTCACTCTGAGCATTTGTGGAATATCCTGGGTATGTACGCTGTTGGTTTTGCAGCAGTTCTGGCAGGCGGATGTCCGCTTCGTCAGCTCATCCTTGCAGGCCAGGGTTCATCCGATGCGGCAGTAACCGTTCTGGGGCTCTTCTTCGGAGCAGCACTCTGCCACAACTTCGGACTGGCTGCAAGCGGAACCGCGATCAATGCAGAGACAAAAGAACTGGTAGCAGGCGCAGTTCCGATGAACGGAAAAGTAGCTTGTATTATCTGCATTGTAGTCTTATTCGTAATCGCATTTACCAATAAGAGAGAATCTGCAAAATAATAGTACATAAATAACAGAAAATATGTTATTCTAAGAAAGAAGGTAAAATAATATGAAGGAAGTAGATGCAAGAGGACTTTCCTGTCCGGAACCGCTGATGATGACTGCTGAGGCATTAAAAAGTGCCAAGGGTCCGATCAAGGTACTGGTAAGCGAAGCACACCAGCGAACCAACGTGGAAAAGTTTGCAAAAGACCACGGAAAGAAAGCGACTACCACAGAGAAAGGCTCTGAATTTGAAATTGTGATCGAGTAATGAGACAGAAAGAATTAAAACTTGTGGTAACCTTCCACACGACTGCCGATGCTATGGCGATGGAGAAGGCCTGCAAAGAGCAGAAGGCTCCCGGCCGGCTGATTCCGGTGCCCAGAGCGATCTCAGCGGGATGTGGCCTCTCATGGTGCGCAGACCTTGCTGACAGAGAAGTGCTTAAGCAGGTGATGAACGGCATTGGAGTGCAGGAAGAAGACATGCATGAGTGCATGGTGTAAAACTGTAGATGATGCAGGAATGATAGTGAATCAAATACCGCCCTTAGACGTATCATTGTTACGTTTAAGGGCGGTATTATCTTGAGCGCCAAGCATACCTGAGTGGCAGTTCAGTGGACTGTCATCTCGGTATTATCTGATGTCCGCTATATTTGGGCAAAGCTTCGATGAATCTCTATCCTGGTCGTACGGTTCACTTTAGAATTAAAATCCCTCTCTAAATTGATTTAATACATGTGGGAGTAGTTTGTCGCTGTATTCTGTCAGAGAATAGCGTCCCTTGCAAAGTGCCCAGTCATAGAGGAGTGCTCTCTCATACATGGCATAAATCTTAAGCAGTTCCTGCGGCGTACTGGTATTCTTGAATTCGCCGGAATTGATGGCAGAAGAGATAGTCTCAGTAAGCCAGGTGAAGTAATACCGGTCATTTTCAAGAAGAGACCGTTTATCCTTCGTGACAAGCTGAGAAGAATACAAGGAGGCCAATAAATTTACATCAATGCTGGTCTCAATCATATTAAAAAGTTCATGGTTGAAAAATAACAGTTTATCGTAAGCGGAAAGTTCCGGGTCAACCACACCTGCCAATTCTTCATATTTATCGTCAAACAGGTAAGATAAGGTATTGAGGAGTGCCTCTTTTCCCTTAAAATAATGGTAAAAGGTTCCCTTGGAGGTCTTAGATGCGGCGATGATCTCATCTACCGTAGTCTGTTCATATCCATGTTTATGAAATAAATTCCATGCAGCTTTGATGATGCGGCTTTGCGTAGAACGACGTTTCTTTGGCATTCGTAAATCCTCACTTTCTTTGATTGTACCCGGGGAAATATTTGATTTCATTATAGAAGAAATTCTTCTGAGTGCAATCCTATGCCATTATTGTAACATAAAAATATGTGGAAGTCATAGGATATTTCTTGCGCATTTATACTTCACAGATAAAAGGGAGAAACTTTCCGGATTGAAAAGCTTCCCCCGATATTCAAAATCGCATTTTATACATTTGACAAGGCGAATAGTGGCAGAAAAATCTGAATCCCTGTTCCGGGCTGTTATTTATCCTGCCGGGTACCCTAAAGCAGCGGGTAAAAAGTTATCTTCTGCGTCCGACCTTAAATCCGTATTTCAGCGGGTCATCCGGATCGATGACATAAGTAGATTCTCCGGTCACATATGCGCTTCCGGTAATCTGCGGGATGACTGCATCAAACTCTCCGATCTTGCTTTCTTTCAGGATCACACCTTTGAACTTGGAACCGATGAAGCTTTCATATACGAAGGGTTCACCGATGCCGATCTCTCCCCGCTTATAAAGAGTAGCAAGTTTGGCACTGGTCCCGGTTCCGCAGGGAGAACGGTCAGCCATGTGGTCCCCGAAAATGACGACATTACGTCTGTCACAGTCCGGTGTATCGGTATGGCAATAGAACTCGGCCAGATCCAGAGTGGTGATATCCAGGGTGGGATGTTTGATCTCAACCTCCTGATTCACCTGCTCAATGACATGGATACCAAAGTCTGTGAGTTTCGGGATAGAATCCGGGTCTACATTCCAGCCTAACTGTTCGGCGTCAATGAGGGCGAAAAAGCTCCCGCCGAATGCGATGTCATATTTAATTTCTCTTCCATCCACAGTAGTGGTCAGGTTTTCTTTATATAAGAAAGAAGGGACATTCGTTAAAGTAACACTTAGAACTTTCCCGTTTTTTACTTCGGCTTTGGTACGGATGATTCCTGCCGGGGCATCAAGCACGACTTCTGTGTACGGTTCAACTGCCGGAACCAGTCCCGTCTCGATGATCGCGGTGACAGAGCCGATCGTCCCGTGTCCGCACATATTTAAATATTCGCCCGTATCCATGAAGATTACGCCGAAATCAGCTTCCGGATGGATCGGATCAGTGAGGAGCGCTCCGAACATATCATGATGTCCGCGCGGCTCAAACATAAGGGCGCGGCGGTACTGGTCATAATTCTCCGCAAGGAAATTCTTGCGTTCGATCATGGTCTCGCCTTTCAGTTCGGGAAAACCGGAGACAATAATCCGGGTGAATTCTCCGACTGTATGAGTATCTATGGCATGAAAAGCTGCCTCATAACGTTCTGTTCTTAATCTCGGATTGATTTCCATAATTCCAACCTCCTGACATGGTATCCTGCTATAATGTACACGCATAGTGTAGAGCGAATCGAAGTAGACTGAATTCTAGTACGCAGTACAATTTATAGAAAATATTATGGAGGAAAACCATAGAAAAGTCAATGGATATTTAGAAAAACCCCAAAAACGAAAAAATATACTGATTCACCCAGGGCAACCAGGAAGTCAAAATTTTTGAGAAAAAAGGTATTGAAAAAAAATATAGATTATGATAGAGTAAATACGTTAATGACATATTATATCTGGGGGTAGATGGGTAACTGGTGTGCCTCCTAGTCTTCAAAACTAGTGTGGGGCGTTAGGAGCGTCCTGGGTGGGTTCGATTCCCACATGCCCTCGCCAGAAAATAACATGAGAGTGTTTCAATAGAACGGCTGTCGTTGGAAAACGGCAGCCGTTTTTGTTGCGAAGCATACTTAAGTGAAGGTCCAGTGGACCTTCGTCCCGGTTGCCAGGCATACTTAAGCGACACCTGGCAGACTCTCTTCTCGACATGGAAGAAAATAGACTACATTCTAGTATGAAGTTCAGTTTTTTGCGGAAAATCGTTGAAACCTATTGAAATACAAGGCATTATTTGCTACAATGAGTGCGAATTATAGGAGGATTGGTCATGGGAAACTTACAATTTTTATTGCGTCAGCATGTAGGTGCGCCCTGCGAGGCGGTCGTAAAAGCCGGTGACAGAGTGGAAAAAGGGACTTTGATCGCTGTGCCTGCCGGGCTGGGAGCGAATATTTTTTCCAGTGTCTACGGTGAAGTAGAGGCTGTACAGGATGACCGAATTGTGATCAGACCGGATGAAGAGCAGCCGGAGACGTTTATCCCGATTCCGGAAGGCACCAAACTGGAGATGGTAAAGGCGGCAGGAGTTGTCGGTATGGGCGGCGCCGGATTCCCCACAGGCGTGAAGCTGGGGACGGACTTGAACGGCGGCTATATTCTGGTCAACGCTGCAGAGTGCGAGCCGGGACTTGTGCATAATATCCGCCAGATTGAAGAGGATGCACCAAAAGTCATCCGCGGCGTGAAACATAGTATGGAGATCGCGAATGCGTCCAAAGCGATTTTTGCGATTAAGAAAAAGAATGAAAAAGCGGTTGCCCGCCTGCGGGAACTGCTGAAAGACGAAGAGAATATTACGATTCATTTACTGCCGGATATCTATCCGATGGGCGAGGAACGTGCGGTTGTGCGGGAATGTCTGGGAATCGAGCTGAACACGACGCAGCTCCCATCGGCGGCAAAAGCGATCGTTTGTAACGTAGAGACACTGGCGAGAATTTCAGAAGCCATCGATGAGAGAAAACCGTGCTATTCCAAGAATCTGACGGTGGTCGGAAAGCTGAACGGCGGAACCGCTCCGCACGTATTTATGGATGTCCCGGTGGGGACAAGCGTGGAAGAACTGATAGAAAGAGCCGGAGGTATCGACGGAGTTTACGGAGAGATCATCATGGGAGGCCCGTTTACCGGAAGAGCGGCAGAAAAAGAAGAGCCGATCACTAAGACGACGGGCGGGATCATCGTGACGATCGACCTCCCTGACCTTCACGGAGCGAAGGTGGGACTTTTGGTATGTGCGTGTGGCGGAAGCGAGGAGCGGATGCGCGACATCTGTGCAAAGATGAACGGTCAGGTGGCGTCCGTGGCAAGATGCAAGCAGGCTGTTGAGAATAAGCCGGGAGCACCTCTTAAATGTGAAAGACCGGGAAATTGCCCGGGACAAGCGAAGAATAACATCCAGTTTAAAAAAGACGGATGTGAGTATATTATTATTGGAAATTGTTCGGACTGCTCGAACACGGTCATGGGTTCCGCGCCGAAGATGGGGCTTAAGGTGTTCCATCAGACAGACCACGTGATGCGGACCATCGGTCACCCGCTCTACAGATATCTGCGGGTATCCAAACAGGTAGAGCAGCTACCGGATGGCAAATAAAGATAGGCGATCACTACATTTTTCAAAAAAGGCAGATTTTTTGTTCTGGGGAATGAGGCCGGCCATTCTGCCGGAGACAGGAACCAGAAAAAGATGTAACTGTAAATAAGATAAGCGATATATTTCGCTGGAAAACGGGAGGGAAATCATATGTCAATTACGGCTGAGACAGCAAAAGAACATGCAAAAGACCCGGCAGTGTTGTGCTGCCGTGCAGAAGGCGGGATTACGATTCAGGCGGCAAACCTGGAAGACCCGGCAATCTTTGACGATCTGGTAGATTCCGGACTTTTGAATCTGGACGGTGCACTGACTATCGAACAGGTTCTGGGGGCAAAATTAGTAAAAACGTGTGACTCTTTGACTCCGCTTACCGCAGATGTGGTAGAGGGAGCAAAAGCAGCGTCTGCAGATGAAGAGAAGGAAGAAGAGAAGGAAGAAGCTTTGGCTGAGACTGCATCTGCAGCTCCGGCAATTCCGGCAGCAGTGGTACCGGGCGCGGTAGTTTCAGGCGGCGTGCTGAAGATTCATATCGGAGAGGGCAAGGATATCGATATCGAGATGCCCATGGGTTTTAATGGCGGTGCTGCTCATGTAGAGATGCCTCGGCAGGTTATGACGGTTCCTGAGGCAGTACCGGCGAAAGAACAGGAGCCTAAATATATCCGCAGCGTGACGAGAAAGCACTATCAGATCACGGAAGTAAAACGCGGACCTGAGACGAAGATTGAAGGAACCACCCTTTATATCCGCGAGGGAATCGAGGCGGAGGCCATCGAATCCCAGAAGCTGGTGCACAATCTGAAAATAGATATCATCACACCGGAATTGTATCACACCTATTCTGAGACCATCATGGATGTACAGCCTATCGCAGTGAAGGAAGGCGACGATGAGATCGGAAGCGGCACCACAAGAGTGCTGGACGGCGTGGTCATGATGGTGACCGGTACCGATGATAACGGGGTGCAGATCGGCGAGTTTGGCTCTTCCGAGGGTTATCTGGATGAGAATATCATGTGGAATCGACCGGGAGCACCGGATAAAGGCGAGATCTTTATCAAGACAGAGGTTACGATCGAAGCGGGAACCAACATGGAAAGACCGGGACCGCTCGCCGCACATTCCGCAACGGATGTGATCACGCAGGAAATTCGCGAGGCGCTTGGGAAGCTTGCGGATGAAAGCCTGGTAGTGGACACCGAGACGTTTGAACAGTACAGAAGACCCGGCAAGAAGAAAGTAGTCATCGTAAAAGAGATCATGGGCCAGGGTGCGATGCATGACAACCTGATCCTTCCGGTAGAGCCGGTGGGCGTTCTGGGTGCAAAACCAAACGTAGATCTGGGAAATGTTCCGGTTATGGTTTCACCGCTTGAGGTTTTGGACGGCTGTATCCATGCACTGACCTGTATCGGACCCGCATCGAAGGAGATGTCCAGACACTACTGGAGAGAGCCGCTGGTGACAGAAGTATTAAACGACGAAGAAGTGGACCTCTGTGGCGTGATTTTCGTGGGAAGCCCGCAGATCAACGCGGAAAAATTCTACGTTTCCAAACGTGTGGGAATGATGGTGGAAGCTCTGGACGTGGACGGCGCATTCGTGACGACGGAAGGTTTTGGAAACAACCATATCGATTTTGCAAGCCACATCGAGCAGATCGGTATGAGAGGAATATCTGTGGTAGGCATGTCCTTCTGTGCGGTACAGGGCGCGCTGGTTGTAGGAAATAAATACATGACCCACATGATTGATAACAATAAATCAGAGTCCGGTATTGAAAATGAGGTTCTGGCATGTAACACGCTCTGTAAGGAGGATGCGGTACGTGCACTTGCCATGTTAAAAGCGGCCATGGCGGGTGAGGAAGTGAAGAAACCGGAGAAGAAGTGGAATCCGAACGTAAAGTCCACCAATGTGGAGCTGATCTCGCAGGATATGGATACGACTCTGGAACTGGTTGCAAATGAGCAGTCACTCCCGATGAGTAAGAAGAGAAAAGAGAAATACGATTAATCCGGAAAAAGTTGGAGACAGGTGAGTAAGATGCAGTATGGAGACAAAATAATCTACATGGAAGGTGTGATCGTGGAGATTCACGACGGATGTGTAGGGATCGACCTGAAAGGACGTCTTGGCTATCTGAAGATTCCCATGCGAATGCTGATAACCGATTATGAGCTGAAGGTGGGGCAGGAAGTCGGTTGGAATATGAGCTTTATCGAACAGCTTGGATGTGAGGTCAATGAGAAATATGTGAGCAACCTGGAGAAAACAAACCGGATGAGTTCAAAGCGATAGATACTGTGTGACATGGAGTTATAGAGTATAGGATAACGATGCAGATTTCAGGAGGGAAAGACATGAGTTTAACAGTGGTAAAAGGACTGCAGTCGGAGATTTATGTTCCGATCACTCCGCCGCCCGTATGGGCTCCCGTTAAAAAAGAGTTAAAAGACATGACTGTTGCGCTGGCTACCGCAGCAGGTGTGCATCATAAAGACCAGGAACGTTTCAACCTGGCAGGAGATTTTACATGGCGAAAGATCACAGATACCATGCCGTCAGGCGAGCTGATGGTATCTCACGGAGGATACGATAACAGTGATGTCAACAAGGATATCAACTGTATGTTTCCAATCGACCGGATTCATGAGCTGGCAAAAGAAGGCTTTATCAAAGCATGTGCCCCGGTACATGCCGGATTTATGGGCGGCGGCGGAAACCAGGAGAAATTTAAAGGAGAGACTGGACCTGCCATCGCGAAGATGTTCGTAGAGGAAAAGGTGGATGCGGTCATCCTCACCGCAGGCTGAGGTACCTGTCACCGCTCTGCAGTTCTGGTGCAGAGAGCGATTGAAGCGGCAGGGATTCCGACCATCATTATTGCCGCACTTCCGCCGGTTGTACGTCAGACCGGCTCCCCGCGTGCAGTGGCTCCGCTGGTTCCCATGGGAGCGAATGCCGGACAGCCGAACAACGTGGAGATGCAGACAGGCATCGTAAAAGCAACACTGGAAGCTTTGATGAGCATCGAATCTGCCGGAAAGGTAGTTCCTCTTCCGTTTGAGTACGTTGCGAAAGTATAAAAGAATCATAATGAGATGACAGTTTGCCGGGATGTAAAAGCAAAGAAGCAGAGCCGTTTTAAATTGGCTCTGCCTCTTCTTGTATAACGGCTCTTAAAAGCTCCCGGGTTAAATATAATTGGAATACTCTTCCAGCCAGATGCCAACCTGCCAGATGGTGCCATCCGAATTCTTGCGGAAACGAATTTGCTCTTCCTGTTCATTTCCGTCTACCAGGATGGTAACCTTCACGTATTCGCGGTCTTTCGTCTTCTCAATAAGCTCCATATTCTGCACTTCAACGGTTTTGCCGGCATATTGATCATAATAATAGCGGGCATTGGCAGAAAAGAAGCTTTCCAGGCAGTTGGGGCTGAAATACTGTCCGACCGCCTTATCCCAGTTTTCCATCAGCTGTTCCTGGGCGGCGCGGGCTTTCTCAAGGTCTGCCTTGGCTTTGTCCTCGTCTGTGTTCAGACCGATTGTTACGGTATGATCGTAAGTATAGTAATCAGAATTAGGGCAATTCATAAATGTTTCGATGATCTTCCGGGCTCCCTCGCTGATTTGGTCTTCGCTCTCATCTGAAGAAGTGTTTTCTGCTTTTTTGTCAGAATCCCTTTCGGCAGTTTGCTCTTCCGATGTGTCGGTATTTGGTCCGGAAGAAGTCTTTTGATGCTGACATCCAACACTTACCATGGCGATCAGAAGTAATGATATCACTAAAACAAACACCTTGCTATTGGGAAAAGGTTTCTTGGAACTGGTAGAATACATGTTATTTGTTCGTTTCATGAGCGCACCTCCTGTCTCTAAATCTGCGATTTTTAAGGTTCGTCTGAGACCTCTTCTTTAGATGAATTTGATTATATTTAACATACCAAAAACCAGGACAGTTTACAATCCGATCTGCGCGAATACAGTGATTTCCTGCGCGAAATGCAAAGTGAAAATGTGGAATAGGAAAAATGTTGAACTTATGTTTCGGCAGAGATATACTTAAATGTAAGAAAGTGGATTTAGTGAGACGATAAATAAAGCAATCTAAATCACAATAGGGAGGAAAAGAATGGAGAAAGACTTACGCCGTCTCGTGATCAAGGCATTTCATATAAAACAGGTGGAAGAAGGGGAGGACAATCGAGTATCTTCCGATGGGAATATGACGGTTTCCGATAAGGTGCTGCCGGGCATTCTGGAAAAATATCCGCAGATAGACCACGCCGATATCCGGATCATCCGGCCCGGCGTGCGGGACCGATACACCAACACTATGATGGACATCATTCCCATTTCCACAAAGGTCCTGGGGAAATTAGGAGAAGGGATCACCCACACCCTGACCGGAGTCTATGTGATCCTGACCGGAGTGGATACGAACGGAAAACAGACCCATGAATTCGGCTCATCCGAAGGAATTCTGCGCGATAAGCTTTATCTGAACCGTGCGGGAACACCCGGAGATGACGATTACATCATTTCCTTCGATGTTACGCTAAAAGCCGGAATGGGCCAGGAGCGGGAAGGTGTACTTGCAGCCCATCGCGCCTGCGATGAATTCATCCAGCTTTACCGCGCCCAGATGAAGAAATTTCACGGCGATGCCTGCACTGAGCGCCACGAATACCACGATATCGTGCGTCCCGGCAAAAAACGCGTCGTTATAATCAAACAAGTGGCGGGCCAGGGGGCTATGTATGACACTTCCCTGTTCGCCAAAGAGCCCTCCGGCACCGAAGGAGGCCGCTCCATCATCGATATGGGCAATATGCCTATACTCGTAACCCCAAACGAATACCGTGACGGAATCATCCGTTCCATGCAATAGGAGGTGCAGACATGGGAATCGGACCATCGACCAAAGAAACATCCCTCCATCATTTCCGCGATCCCCTGCTGGACATCGTATCCGCAGACGAGGACCTGGATTTGATGGGAATCATAATCGTAGGAACCCCTGATGACAACGAAGACAAACTCCTGGTAGGGGAACGCGCTGCCGTCTGGGCGGAAGCCATGCGCGCTGACGGAGCCATCATCTCCACCGACGGCTGGGGCAACAGCGACGTAGACTTCGCCAACATGGCCGAGCAGCTTGAGCTCCGCGGCATCCCCGTCACCGGTCTGAAATTCCAGGGAACCGTAGCCAAATTCGTGGTCACCAACGATCACCTGACCGGCATCCTCGACATCAACAAAAGCAAAGAAGGAGTCGAGACAAACATGCTGGGCGAAAACAACGTCACCCCCCTGGATGCCAGAAAAGCCACAGCTCTTCTAAAACTAAAAATGCGCGCCCGGACCTCCAACTGATACTCCTCTGGCGTCCCAATACCACAAAAATTATTCATGTTCCCCCACAACATGATTACGTATGATCGCCCGTATGCTTTCATTCAAATAAGGTTTTAGTTCCTCAAACGGCATGGGATCATTTTCCAATATCGTACTATAAGAGGTAGAGCTTGCCAACTCAATAATAAGGAAGAGCATCGTATCAGGTGCGCGTAGCGTAACCTCCGGGTTCCCCAGGAGCATCTTCTGATAAACATCAATCACACTAAACGAAGTATCGTTCTCGTTCTGAGTGATCGCCTGCCGGAAAATCCCCCAACTCAGATTCTTGGAAATAAACCGGAGCACCGACTTATTTTTTCTCATCTCTTCCAATATATAATCCACGATAAAAATAATCTTATCTTCAAACACGGGAATCTGTGCCTTGATCAGCGCATGATAGGCGGCGAGAAATAATTTTCCGGCTGTCCGTGCGATCAGGCGGTCCCGCACTTCATATTTATCTGTAAAATACAGATAAAAGGTTCCTTTTGCCACCCCTGCATTCTGCGTGATATCACTGACAGAGGTTTTTTCGATTCCCTGTGTCAGGAACAAATCATAAGCACTGCGAAACAGTGCATCCAGTTTCTGCTGTTTGTTTTCATCTACTTTTCCCATAGCATTCCGACCTTCTCTGTTGATGAGCCACTTAAAATACATACCTGTGTACAAAATTAAACTGTTTTACACAGTTCAGTTTTCATAGCAACTTTAAAATATATATCTGCCGTATCGTTGCAGTAATTCTGTGCTGCGAATTTCCGGATGGCTCAAAAGTATTTTCCTACATTATAAAATTTTAATAACTTTTCGTCAACTTTTTATATGAAAAATATTGACTATTAGTCAGTTTTGGAATATAGTAAGTAGTGAAATGAAGAAACTGACCGATAGTCATAAAAGAAAGGGAGTAGACGATATGGTAAAGTTAAGGAAAAAAATAGTAAAATACCGGATACCGATACTGATTCTGGGTATTCTGCTTTTGATTCCTTCGGTGATGGGATACCTGAAGACAAGAGTAAATTATGACATCCTGTACTATCTGCCGGGTGATATCGAGACAATGGTAGGGCAGGATATCCTGCAGGATGAATTTGGAAAAGGTGCATTTGCGATGGAAGTGGTCGAGGGGATGACGACCAAGGAAGCTGCGGATGTGAAGGCGAAGATTGAAAAGGTAGACGGCGTGGCCGAGGTCATCTGGTATGACACAGTTGCCGATCTGTCAATTCCGATCGAGGTACTGCCGGATGAGTTAAAGGATGTATTTTATAAAGATGATGCGACTCTTATGGCAATCTTCTTTGACGATACCACGTCGGCAGATGCCACGATGGATGCGATCGGCGACATCAGGAAGGTGACAAATGAGCAGTGTTATTTAAGCGGTATGTCAGCGGTGGTAACGGATATCAAGAATCTGTCCGAGAAAGAGATGCCGGTGTACGTCCTGATTGCGGTCATTTTGGTTTGCATTGTGTTGGCGGTCGCAATGGATAGCTGGGTGATCCCGGTGCTTTTTATGCTGAGTATCGGCATGGCGGTTATTTATAATATGGGAAGTAACATTTTCCTGGGAGAAATTTCTTATATTACACAGGCTCTGAGTGCGGTGCTGCAGCTTGGAGTAACGTTGGATTATTCCATTTTCCTATGGCATAGCTACCAGGAGAATCAGAGCAGATTCCCGGGGGACAAAGAGAGAGCGATGGCACATGCAATCTCCAATACATTTACCTCGGTAGTCGGAAGCTCAACCACGACGGTTGCCGGATTTATCGCACTTTGTTTTATGAGCTTTACACTTGGAAGGGACATGGGAATCGTAATGGCAAAGGGCGTCATATTCGGAGTGATAAGCTGTGTGACGATTCTCCCTGCATTGATCCTGATTTTTGATAAAGCGATAGAAAAGACTTCTCATCGTCCGCTTCTTCCGAATATGGAGAAGCCGGCAAAAATGATCGAGAAGCATTATAAAGTGTTTATCATTCTGTTTATTGTTATTTTGATACCGGCTGTTTTCGGATATCGGAATACAGAGGTTTATTATAATCTGGATGCAACCCTTCCCAAATATCTGAAGAGTATTCAGGCGAATGATAAACTTGCCGAGAAGTTCGATATGAATGCGACGCACATGGTTTTGGCAAGCTCGAACCTTTCGGCGAAAGATGCCAAGGCGATGCTGAATGAAATGGCGGATGTGGACGGTGTCAAATTTGCGTTAGGCGAGGACAGTTTGCTCGGATCTGCGATTCCAAGGGATGTGGTGCCGGAAGAGGTGTCAGAGACACTCAAACAAGGCGACTGGCAGCTGATGCTGATCCAATCGGAATATAAAGTGGCGACCAATGAAGTAAACCGGCAATGCGAAGAGTTGAACAAGATCATTAAAAAATATGATGCTAATGCGATGCTGATCGGAGAGGCCCCGTGTACGAAGGACCTGATTACGATTACGGATAAAGATTTCAAAGTGGTAAATGCGATTTCTATTATCGCGGTATTTTTCATTATCCTGATTGTGTTTAAATCCATTTCCCTTCCGGTGATTCTGGTTTCCGTGATTGAATTTGCGATTTTTATCAATCTGGGCATTCCGTATTATATGGGAACGAAGCTTCCGTTTATCGCATCGATTGTGATCGGTACGATTCAGCTGGGCGCGACCGTTGACTATGCGATTTTAATGACGACCAGATATAAGAAGGAACGGTGCCTTGGAAAGGAGAAAAAAGAGGCGATTCAAATCGCACTTTCCGCATCGATCACATCCATTTTTGTATCGGCGCTTGGATTCTTTGCGGCTACGTTTGGCGTGGGATTGTATTCGGATATAGATATGATCTCGGCACTGTGTACGTTGATGGCGAGAGGCGCGATCATCAGTATGTTCGTGGTTATTTTCATTCTTCCGTCTATGCTGACGGTATTTGACAGAGTGATCTGTGCGACGACCGGAGGAATGAGAGAAATCTATAAGAAAAAAGAAAAAACAAGTAATGTAACAGCAGGGGTTAATTGATCAGGAGGTAAACGATATGAAAAACAGAGAGTATAGAGCATTATTGGCGGTTGCACTTATGGTTTCGCTGGTGGCAGGAAGTGTCAAAGGAACGACGCTTTATACGCGGGCGGAAGATAATAAAACAGCAGTAACCGAGCAGGTGAATACGGAAACGCAGAAAAATGCAGAAGAAAAGTCCGGAAGTGAAGCAAAGGCGAAAAAGGATGAGACGGTATATATCAAGCTGGACGGTGCCGGAAATACAAAATCCGTTACGGTTTCTGATCAGCTCAAAAACGTCGGCGGCATTTCTAAGATTGAAGATGTCTCCGACCTGAAAGAGATTGAAAATGTAAAAGGGGATGAAGCATTTACCCAGGCAGACGGAAAACTGGTGTGGGACGGAGCGGATAAAGATATCTGCTATCAGGGAACTACGGATAAGGAGGTTCCGGTAGGCATCAAAATCTCCTATCAGCTTGACGGAAAGGATATCAGCGCAAAGGAATTGGAGGGAAAGAGCGGACATCTGCGCATACGTTATGAGTATCAGAACACGACCGGTGGCAGTGAAAAGGCGTATACCCCATTTCTGATGGTGACTGGGCTTATGCTGGACAGTGAGAAGTTCTCCAATGTTACGATTGAAAATGGAAAGCTGATTTCCGACGGTGAACACGATATTGCGGTCGGAATGGGAATCCCGAAGCTGAAAGAGGCTCTGGATGTGGAGAAACTCGATATTCCGGACTACTTTGTCGTCGAAGCGGATGTGACAGATTATGAGGCGGTAGAAGGCATCACCGTGGCTACAAATGAGGTGTTTAATGAGCTTTCTACGGATAAATTCGATGACCTCGATGATTTGAAAGGAGCAATGGATGAACTGCAGAACGCTGCAAATCAGCTCGTAGATGGTTCGGGACAGCTGAAAGATGGCCTGGATACCTTGCTCACGTCATCAGGCACTCTGATTGACGGAATCGATGCACTGGCGAATGGGGGGAATGAGCTTACCTCAGGAATCGGAACATTTCTGGACGGTGCCAGGGAGCTGGCGAAAGGAAGTGGCACATTGGCAGATGGAACCGGGGCACTGGCATCCGGAGCAAAAGACTTAAGCGCTGGTGCAGCTCAGGTTGCGGATGGGGCTACAAGCGCCAAGTCAGGATCCGAACAGCTTGTAAACGGAGTCGCCCAGCTGGGCAGCGGAATCGGAGAGATGCAGGTACAGGCGGAGGATGGTATCAAACAGCTGTCCCAGGGAACACAGGCTCTGAAGACAGGAATCGCCGCGGTAAAATCCGGAGCAGATTCGCTGAACGCTGGAATCGCCCAGGCGGCAGGCGGGGCGGCGGGCCTGAGAGACGGAATTCACAGCGCGCGGGCCGGAGTTGACTCTGTAGCGGCACTGGCAGGCAGTATAGAGCTTCCGGGAACAGCGGTAGCACAAAATTATCCGGTAACAGTAAATGATGTACCGGTGACGGTATCCGTACCGGTATCTAACCAGTCAAAACGAGAAAACGTTGCGCAGACGTTAAGGAATAATGGAGTGAGTGAAGAGGTGATCGCTCTCGTTCTGGCGCAGATTCCTGATGAGACAGTAAGCACAAGTACAAATGTGAATGTAAATACGACCGTGAATGTCGAGGTGCCCATAAGTGCTGATACGAACAAGGCGGCGGCACAGCTGGCGGGGATCACACAGGCCAGCGCACAGATTTCAGCGGGCCTGGGTGAACTTGAGAGTGGTGCAGGAAGCCTGGTATCAGCACTATCGGAAAATGGAGAAATCAAAAGCGGCGCTGCCCGGTTAAGCGCAGCTCTGTCAGAACAAGGGCCATTAGCGCAGGGCGTCGATCAGCTGAGCGGCGGAATCACCCAGATGGGAACAGCACTGAATGAAGGAACCAGCCAGCTTCAGGAAGGAACCGGAGCGCTCCTTGCGGGAAGCAAAACATTAGATACAGGTCTTGTCAGCCTAAGTCTGGGTGCATCCCAGGTCAGCGAAGGAAGCAAAAACCTAAGCGCCGGGGCATCAAACGCCGACACCGGAGCCAAAGCAATAGCCTCCGGAGCAGGAGCACTATCTTCCGGAGCCGCAGACCTTCACACCGGAGCCCAAACACTATCTGACGGCCTCGGAACTCTGAAGTCTGGTTCCGACGCTCTAATCGATGGCGTACAACAGCTTGACGACGGCGCTGCCGAACTAAACACTGGAATGATCCAGTTCAACGAAGAAGGCATCAACAAACTCGTCAATGTATTCGACGGCGACATTGACACCCTCCTCGATAAAATAAACAACATACTGGATACCTCCAAAACCTACAAAAATTTCTCCGGCATCCCGGAAGGAATGGACGGAGAAGTAAAATTCATCTTCGTATCAGATAAATAAAACATTATAATATAAGGAAAAGCTATTCGTCCTCAAACAAAAGAGTTCGAATAGCTTTTTTAAAACCATAAGCCGGACGGCGTCACTCCTCAAAAAAATTAATACCGAAGCTGAATCCCCTGCTCCTCAATCCAATCCTCCAACTCATCCTGCGAATCTGCAGCCCATTCTTCATTATTTTCCGCCTTATACTCCTCTTTCAATTCTTCCTGAACCAGTTCCTTTCCGTATTCTCCCATAATTTGCCTCCTTTGTAAATTTGCTATCTTGCGTTTCTTCCTATTATATATACCATATAAAGTTATGTCATTGGCAGACATACACTTCACCGAAATATTTTCTATATAAGAGAAAAGACACGACCGCAGTCATGCCTTTTCTATTTGGTATGTCATTGAGAGGTTTTCCTCGTTGCATTGCAGTTTGTCTATATACAAAGCTGGGGAATGCTCCTACAAAGAGGATGTATATAAAAATTGGAGTTTATCGCTGCAGGATCGTTCTTGGGGGAAACAATCGGCAGCAATATAACTGCAATAACAACCAAATTTGGTTTAGCACTCAATCAAGTTTCAAAAAATAGCGGTCTTCGCTTCAATATGAAAACCGCCCTTACTCTGACGCTCAATTAAGTTGGTTTCAATATAGCACTTTATCACGTTTATGTCAAGAAAGTGTCGCCAAAAACATTGTACGAAAAAAAAATACAAATTTTTTACAAAACTACTTGAAAAGCCTGATTTTATCATGTATACTGAAAAAGCTGTGACATGATAGCAATGAAGCGCGAGGTTGCTGCCTGATATGGCAGGTTTTCCGTGGAGCGAATGTCAAGTTAGGAAACTGGCGACAAGTCACTGTACGAAATCATAACAGCCGCTGAGATGCGGTAACAACGTGTGAGTAACTCACGACACACACGGGGAAGTGTACAGTCACCGCTTGTCGTACTGAAGTCAAAAGTACGAAAAGGAGGCGACTTTTTTTATGGCAAGTCAAGTAATGAGAATCACACTTAAAGCATATGATCATCAGCTTGTAGATGCATCTGCTAAAAAAATTATCGAAACTGTTAAGAAAAACGGATCACAGGTGAGTGGACCGGTACCGCTGCCGACCAAGAAAGAGGTAGTAACCATCTTAAGAGCGGTTCACAAATATAAAGATTCCAGAGAGCAGTTCGAACAGAGAACTCATAAGAGACTCATCGATATCATCACACCGACCCAGAAGACGGTAGATGCCCTTTCCAGACTGGAGATGCCGGCAGGTGTATACATCGATATCAAGATGAAGAATAAATAAGCAGCATACGGCAACATCTCACGGGCCGATGCAGATAGAGTTCGCAAACCGGACGGAGTGAGACGGACGGAAGATGAGCGGACATGAACAAGAAAACACAGTAATTCCTAAAATTTAGGATGAACGCCAAGGCGTTCCGCTGTAAATCACAGGAGGTAAATTATAATGAAGAAAGCTATCTTAGCTACCAAAGTCGGAATGACTCAAATCTTCAACGAAGATGGAGTGTTGACTCCGGTAACTGTTCTTCAGGCAGGACCTTGTGTAGTAACACAGATCAAGACTGTTGAGAACGATGGTTACAGCGCTGTTCAGGTTGGCTTCGTTGACAAGAAAGAAAGAATCGTCAACGTAGACAAGAGCGGCAAGAAAGAAATCGTGCACAGACACGGCGTTACAAAGGCTGAGAAAGGACATTTCGACAAGGCTGGCGTGACAGGCAAGAGATATGTTAGAGAATTCAAGTTCGATAACGCTGATGAGTATCAGTTAGCTCAGGAAATTAAAGCAGACATCTTTGAGGCTGGCGACAAAGTGGACGCAACAGCTATTTCCAAAGGTAAAGGATTCCAGGGTGCAATCAAGAGACACAACCAGCACAGAGGACCTATGGCTCATGGTTCTAAGTTCCACCGCCACGCAGGTTCCAATGGTGCATGTTCCGATCCGAGCAAGGTGTTCAAAGGAAAAGGAATGCCGGGACACATGGGAGCAAAGAGAACTACAGTTCAGAATCTTGAGATCGTAAGAGTAGATGCTGAGAATAATCTGATCTTAGTAAAAGGTGCCGTACCGGGACCGAAGAAATCTTTAGTAACAATCAAGGAAACTGTAAAATCTATCTAGGATTTGCACTGGGAAAGGAGGAACACACAGATGGCAAACGTATCTGTTTACAATATCGAAGGCAAAGAAGTTGGCACAATCGAGTTAAACGACGCTGTATTCGGTGTAGAAGTAAATGAGCACCTTGTGCATATGGCAGTTGTGAGCCAGCTTGCAAATAATCGTCAGGGAACACAGAAAGCAAAGACACGTTCCGAAGTTTCCGGCGGCGGAAGAAAACCGTGGAGACAGAAAGGTACCGGTCATGCAAGACAGGGTTCCACAAGAGCACCGCAGTGGACAGGCGGCGGAGTTGTATTCGCACCGACCCCGAGAGACTACTCTTTCAAGATGAACAAGAAAGAGAAAAGAGCTGCTCTTAAATCTGCTCTGACATCCAGAGTAGAGGAAAACAAACTGATCGTTGTTGATGAGATCAAGTTTGATGAGATTAAGACAAAGAGATTCCAGGAAGTATTAAACAACCTGTCAGTATCCAAAGCATTAGTTGTATTAGAGGATGGCAACAAGAATGCAGAGATCTCTGCAAGAAACATCGCTGATGTTAAGACTGCTAAGACCAATACAATCAATGTGTATGATATCCTGAAATACAACACAGTGATCGTGACGAAAGCTGCTGTTGCTGCAATCGAGGAGGTGTACGCATAATGGCAAACGTTCAGTATTATGATGTAATCCTTAAACCGGTAGTAACCGAGAAGACCATGGAGCTTATGGCAGACAAGAAATACACATTCCTTGTACACACCGAGGCTACCAAGAATCAGGTAAAAGAAGCTGTAGAGAAGATGTTCCCGGGAACCAAGGTTGCAAGTGTCAACACAATGAACCTTGACGGAAAGAAGAGAAGAGTTCGCGGAACTATGCAGTTTGGAAAGACAGCTAAGACGAAGAAAGCGATCGTACAGCTTACAGAGGAATCTGCTGAGATCGAGATCTTCCAAGGGCTATAAGACTTGCTGAAGACAAGCGCAGCGCGTTCTGAAGCTTAGTCGGGCCCTGTTCTCGGAGGTTAGCGAATCCGAGCCGAAGGCGAAAGATGAGCTTAGCGAGGAGAACGTCCCCGCCTTAAGTACTGGGGAGAATAAAGACTATACACAATAAAGTGTGATGACAAATATTCAGAAACGAAAGGAGACGTAAGTAATGGGAATTAAAACATACCGCCCATATACACCTTCCAGAAGACATATGACCGGTTCTGATTTCTCTGAAATCACTAAGACTACTCCGGAGAAATCTTTAGTAGTATCTTTGAGCAAGACAGCCGGCCGTAATAATCAGGGTAAAATTACTGTAAGACACCGCGGAGGCGGAGTTAAGAGAAAATATAGAATCGTAGATTTCAAACGGAAAAAAGACGGAATTCCGGCAACTGTAATCGGAATCGAGTATGATCCGAACCGTTCAGCAAACATCGCGCTGATCTGCTATGAAGACGGAGAAAAGGCATACATCCTTGCTCCGGCAGGACTGACAGACGGCATGAAGGTTATGAACGGACCGGAAGCAGAAGTTAGAGTAGGAAACTGCCTGCCGCTTTCCTGCATCCCGGTTGGTACACAGGTACACAACATTGAGCTGCATCCTGGAAAGGGCGGACAGATGGTTCGTTCCGCAGGTAACAGCGCTCAGTTAATGGCAAAAGAAGGAAAGTACGCAACCCTTCGTCTTCCTTCAGGTGAAATGAGAATGGTTCCGATCGAGTGCCGCGCATCTGTTGGTGTAGTGGGCAACGGAGATCACAACCTGATCAACGTAGGTAAAGCAGGACGTAAGCGTCACATGGGATTCAGACCGACTGTTCGTGGTTCTGTTATGAACCCGAATGACCATCCGCACGGTGGTGGTGAAGGTAAGACCGGTATCGGACGTCCGGGCCCGAGCACTCCGTGGGGCAAACCGGCACTTGGCCTTAAGACCCGTAAGAAAAACAAACAGTCTAATAAGCTGATCATCAGAAGAAAAGACGGTAGAGGTATCAAATAGAGAATTTTGAAGGAGGTTAGAACCTATGGCTCGTTCACTTAAAAAAGGACCATTCGCAGACGCAAGCCTGCTTAAGAAAGTGGAAGCAATGAACGCATCAGGCGACAAGGGTGTTATCAAGACCTGGTCACGTCGTTCTACGATCTTCCCGATCATGGTTGGACATACAATCGCAGTTCATGACGGAAGAAAACATGTTCCGGTATATGTAACAGAGGATATGGTTGGACACAAGCTCGGAGAGTTTGTAGCTACCAGAACCTACAGAGGACATGGAAAAGACGAAAAGAAATCCAAAGTTAGATAATATTTAACGAAATGAAAGGAGGGTTCATCCATGGCAAAGGGACACAGAAGTCAAATTAAGAGAGAAAGAAATGCAAACAAGGACACCAGACCTTCAGCTAAGTTATCTTACGCACGGGTTTCTGTTCAGAAAGCATGTTTTGTTTTGGATGCCATCAGAGGTAAGGATGTACAGACAGCGCTTGGTATTTTAACATACAATCCAAGATACGCTTCAAGCATTATAAAGAAATTATTGGAATCAGCGATCGCTAATGCTGAGAATAACAATGGTATGAATGCCGAGAACCTTTATATTGAAGAATGCTACGCAAATAAAGGACCGACAATGAAGAGAATCAGACCGCGGGCACAGGGAAGAGCTTACAGAATCGAGAAGAGAATGAGCCACATTACACTTGTGCTGAATGAAAGATAAGGAGGAAGAGTATGGGACAGAAAGTTAATCCTCATGGCTTGAGAGTCGGTATTATTAAAGATTGGGACTCTAGATGGTATGCAGAGAAAGATTTTGCTGACTGCCTTGTAGAAGACCACAAAATCAGAACATTTCTTAAGAAAAAATTATACAGCGCAGGTGTTTCAAAGATTGAGATCGAGAGAGCATCTGACCGCGTTAAGATCATCATCTACACTGCTAAACCGGGTGTTGTAATCGGTAAGGGTGGTTCTGAGATTGAGAAAGTAAAAGCAGAGCTTCAGAAGATGACAGATAAGAAACTTATCGTAGATATCAAAGAGGTAAAGAGACCTGACAAGGATGCTCAGTTAGTAGCTGAGAATATTGCACAGCAGCTTGAGAATCGTATCTCTTTCCGGCGTGCAATGAAGTCCTGCATGTCCAGAACTATGAAAGCAGGAGCACTTGGTGTTAAGACTTCCGTATCCGGACGTCTCGGCGGAGCTGATATGGCTCGTACTGAGTTCTATAGCGAGGGAACCATTCCGCTTCAGACACTGAGAGCAGACATTGACTATGGCTTCGCAGAGGCAGATACCACCTACGGAAAAGTTGGTGTTAAGGTATGGGTATACAAAGGCGAAGTTCTTCCAACAAAGGCTAGTAAGGAAGGGAGCGATAAATAATGTTAATGCCAAAAAGAGTTAAACGTAGAAAACAGTTCCGCGGCTCCATGAAAGGTAAAGCATTAAGAGGAAACAAGATCACCAATGGTGAGTTCGGTCTTGTTGCTATGGAACCGTGTTGGATCAAGTCCAACCAGATTGAGGCTGCCCGTATTGCTATGACACGTTATATCAAACGTGGTGGTAAAGTTTGGATTAAGATTTTCCCGGATAAACCAGTAACTACGAAACCGGCTGAGACTCGTATGGGTTCCGGAAAAGGAACTCTGGAATACTGGGTAGCAGTTGTAAAGCCGGGACGCGTTATGTTTGAGCTTGCAGGAGTACCGGAAGAGGTTGCAAGAGAAGCGCTGCGTCTGGCTATGCACAAATTGCCCTGTAAATGTAAAATCGTTTCTCGTGCAGACTTAGAAGGCGGTGATAACAGTGAAAATTAAGACATTCGTAGAAGATTTAAGAGCAAAATCAGTTGCAGAACTGAACGAAGAATTAGTAGCTGCTAAAAAGGAACTCTTCAACCTGAGATTCCAGAACGCAACAAACCAGTTGGACAATACAAGCAGAATTAAAGAAGTTAGAAAGAATATCGCAAGAATTCAGACAGTCATCGCTCAGGCTGAAGCAGGAAAAAATTAGTGAGAAATTTTCGAGTTTAGTTTTCCGCTGCTCTTTGAGCAAAGCGAAGAGAACTTCATCAATGCGATGAAATGAACGATATCAATATCTGGAAAGGAGCAAAACCGTGGAAAGAAACCTGAGAAAAACGAGAGTTGGTAAGGTTGTCAGCAACAAGATGGACAAAACAATCGTAGTTGCTGTAGAGGACCATGTAAAACATCCGCTTTACAAGAAGATTGTAAAAAGGACATATAAGTTAAAAGCGCATGACGAGAATAACGAGTGCAGCATCGGCGACAGAGTAAGAGTTATGGAGACCAGACCGCTGTCCAAGGACAAGAGATGGAGACTCGTAGAGATCGTTGAGAAGGTTAAATAGTTTGACTTTAAGAATAGTATAAGGAGGTTTACCTGCATGATACAGCAAGAAAGCAGATTAAAAGTAGCAGACAATACAGGTGCGAAAGAATTACTCTGTATCCGTGTATTAGGCGGTTCTACAAGAAGATATGCAGCTATCGGCGATGTGATCGTTGCCAGCGTTAAAGATGCAACACCAGGCGGCGTTGTTAAAAAAGGCGATGTTGTGAAAGCGGTAGTTGTACGTACTGTAAACAAGACCCGTCGTAAAGATGGTTCCTACATCCGTTTCGACGAGAATGCTGCGGTAATCATCAAAGAAGACAAAAACCCAAGAGGAACTCGTATTTTTGGACCTGTAGCCAGAGAACTTCGTGAGAAACAGTTTATGAAAATTGTTTCCCTGGCTCCGGAAGTGCTGTAAGGAGGTTCGAGTATTATGTCAACAATGAAGATCAAAAAAGGTGATACCGTTAAAGTTATCGCTGGAAAAGATAAAGACAAAGAAGGCAAGGTAATCGCTGTTAATAAAAAAGACGGCACAGTCCTTGTGGAGAACGTGAACATGAGAACCAAACACGCGAAACCGAGCGCCGGTAATCCGGAAGGCGGAATCATCCACCAGGAAGGCCCGATCGATGCATCTAACGTAATGTACGTTCACAAGGGAAAAGCTACCAGAGTTGGCTTCAAACTTGACGGCGACAAGAAAGTGCGTGTTGCAAAATCAACAGGCGAAGTGATTGATTAGTTCGAGGAAGGAGGTCAAAGGCTTTGAGTAGACTGAAAGAACAGTACCAGAATGAGATCGTAGATGCTATGATCAAAAAGTTTGGTTACAAGAATATTATGGAAGTGCCGAAACTCGACAAAGTTGTAATCAACATGGGTGTTGGCGAAGCAAAAGATAATGCAAAGACTTTAGATTCAGCAATCGCTGATATGGAAAAAATCACCGGACAGAAAGCCGTAGTCACAAGAGCTAAAAAATCTGTGGCTAACTTCAAGATCAGAGAAGGTATGGCAATCGGATGTAAGGTTACCTTAAGAGGTGAGAAGATGTATGAATTCGTTGATCGTCTTATCAACCTCGCACTTCCCCGTGTACGTGACTTCAGAGGTGTAAACCCGAACGCGTTCGACGGAAGAGGTAACTATGCTCTTGGAATTAAAGAGCAGTTGATTTTCCCTGAGATCGAGTACGACAAAATCGACAAGGTAAGAGGAATGGACGTAATCTTCGTAACGACTGCTAAGACAGACGAGGAAGCTCGTGAGTTACTGAAACAGTTCAACATGCCATTCGCAAAGTAAAGGAGGGAAATTCATGGCAAAGACAGCAATGAAAAACAAACAGCAGCGCAAACAGAAATTCTCCACCAGAGAATACAATCGCTGCAGAATCTGTGGACGTCCACATGCATATTTAAGAAAATATGGAATCTGCCGTGTATGCTTCCGTGAACTGGCATACAAAGGAGAAATTCCGGGAGTTAAGAAGGCTAGTTGGTAAGCCGATACAGAATTTGGAAAAGGAGGATAATCCACATGACTATGAGTGATCCGATTGCAGATATGCTTACAAGAATCCGTAACGCAAACACTGCAAAACATGATACAGTTGATGTTCCGTCATCAAAAATGAAAATCGCTATTGCAGACATCCTTTTAAATGAAGGATATATCGCAAAATACGATGTCGTGGAAGAAGGAAACTTTAATACCATCCGCATCACATTGAAATATGGTGCAGATAAGAATGAAAAAGTTATTTCCGGACTGAAGAAGATCTCCAAACCGGGTCTTCGTGTTTACGCTGGTAAAGACGAGCTGCCGAAGGTACTCGGAGGACTGGGAACAGCAATTCTTTCCACAAACCAGGGTGTCATCACCGACAAAGAAGCAAGAAAGATCGGCGTTGGCGGAGAAGTTCTTTGCTTCATCTGGTAGGCACTGAACACGTCTGTCTTAGACAGACAGAATCATTTAACAAATGCAACTGAAAACAGAGTAGACATAGCATCTATTCCGAAAATGTAAGTGTAGGAGGTAAACAGGCATGTCACGTATAGGAAGACATCCGGTAGCAATTCCGGCAGGCGTAACTGTTGAGATTGCAGAGAATAACAAAGTGACCGTAACCGGTCCGAAGGGAACCCTCACAAGAGAACTCCCGATTGAGATGGAAATTAAAAAAGAAGGCGACGAGATCGTTGTTACAAGACCGAACGACTTAAAGAAGATGAAATCTCTTCACGGTCTTACAAGAACCCTCATCAACAACATGGTGATCGGTGTAACCGAAGGATACCAGAAGGTTCTTGAGATCAACGGTGTTGGTTACAGAGCAGCTAAATCCGGTAACAAGTTAACATTAAGTTTGGGATACTCTCACCCGGTTGAGATGGAAGATCCGGAAGGAATCGAGACGGTTCTTGAAGGACAGAACAAAATCATCGTTAAGGGTATCAGTAAAGAAAAAGTAGGCCAATACGCAGCTGAAATCAGAGACAAGAGAAGACCTGAGCCGTACAAGGGCAAAGGTATTAAGTATGCTGATGAAGTGATCAGACGTAAAGTTGGTAAGACTGGTAAAAAATAAGTAAGGAGAGTGTGAACAAATGGTTAGTAAGAAATCAAGAAGCGAAGTTCGTGTAAACAAGCATAAAAAATTACGCAACCGTTTCAGCGGCACCGCTGAGAGACCGCGTCTGGCTGTTTTTAGAAGCAACAATCATATGTATGCTCAAATTATTGACGATACAGTTGGAAATACTCTTGTTTCAGCTTCCACTCTTCAGAAAGATGTGAAAGCAGAGCTTGAGAAGACCAACAACGTTGATGCGGCAGCATATCTCGGAACAGTGATTGCAAAAAAAGCAATCGAAAAAGGTATCACTTCCGTTGTCTTTGACAGAGGAGGCTTTATATACCACGGAAAAATCAAAGCATTAGCAGACGCAGCAAGAGAAGCTGGTTTGAATTTCTAGTAAGGAGGCGCACACATGAAACAGGAACGTATTGATGCTAATCAGTTAGAGCTTACCGAAAAAGTAGTATCAATTAAACGTGTTACCAAAGTTGTTAAGGGTGGTCGTAACATGAGATTCACAGCTTTAGTAGTTGTCGGAGACGGAAACGGCCATGTTGGTGCAGGTTTAGGAAAGGCAGCAGAAATTCCGGAAGCAATCCGCAAAGGAAAAGAAGATGCCATGAAGAAACTCATCTCAGTAACATTAGATGAAAACGGAAGTATTACACATGACTATGTTGGAAAATTCGGAAGTGCATCCGTACTTCTGAAGAAAGCTCCGGATGGTACCGGTGTGATCGCCGGCGGTCCGGCACGTGCCGTGATCGAGATGGCAGGAATCAAGAACATCCGTACCAAATCTCTCGGCTCCAACAATAAACAGAACGTAGTACTTGCTACTATCAACGGTTTAAGTGAACTGAAAGCTCCAGAAGACGTAGCTAAACTTCGCGGAAAATCTGTAGAAGAGATTTTAGGCTAAGGAGGAGATTACAGATGGCAAATTTGAAGATCACATTAGTGAAATCCACAATCGGAGCTGTTCCGAAGCATAAAAAAACAGTAGAAGCATTGGGCCTTAAAAAGGTTAATAAAACAGTTGTCCTGCCGGATAACGCTGCAACCAGAGGAATGGTTCAGCAGGTAAGACATCTGGTAAAAGTTGAAGAAGAAGCATAAATCTGATAGATAAGGAGGTGTCACAATGGACTTATCAAATTTAAGACCTGCTGACGGAGCAAAACAGAGCGATAATTTCAGAAGAGGCCGTGGACACGGATCAGGAAATGGAAAAACCGCCGGAAAAGGACACAAAGGTCAGAAAGCTCGTTCAGGAGCAACCAGACCGGGATTTGAGGGTGGCCAGATGCCGCTTTACAGACGAATCCCGAAGAGAGGATTCACCTGCAGAAACTCCAAAACAATCGTAGGAATCAATGTCAGCGCATTAGAGGTGTTTGATAACGATGCAGTTGTATCTGTTGAGACTTTAGTAGAAGCAGGTATCGTAAAAAACACAAGAGATGGCGTTAAAATTCTTGGAAATGGAGAGTTAACCAAAAAGCTTACAGTTCAGGCAAATGCGTTCAGCGCAGGTGCTGTAGAAAAGATTGAAGCACTTGGTGGAAAAGCAGAGGTGATTTAATGCTACAAACATTCCGTAAGGCGTTTCAGATTGAAGATATACGGAAAAAAATATTGTACACTCTTGCAATGCTGTTTGTAGTGCGCCTTGGGTCTCAGTTACCCACTCCAGGCGTAGATCAGTCATTTATCAAAGACTTTTTTGCAAACCAGTCCGGTGAGACGTTTAACTTTTTTAACGCCTTCACCGGCGGCTCTTTTGAGCAGTTTTCAGTATTTGCACTTAGCATCACCCCGTATATCACATCTTCTATCATTATGCAGCTTCTGACTATCGCAATTCCAAAACTGGAAGAGATGCAGAAGGATGGAGAAGACGGAAGAAAGAAAATTGCCACACTGACACGTTACGTGACCGTAGCTCTGGCACTTATTGAGTCTACCGCCATGGCAGTAGGATTCGGACGTCAGGGACTTTTGGTGGAATTCAATTTCGTAAATGCGGCAATCGTAGTTATGACGCTGACAGCCGGTTCTGCATTCTTGATGTGGATCGGTGAGCGCATTACCGAAAAAGGAGTAGGAAACGGTATTTCTATCGTCCTGCTTATTAACATTTTGTCCCGTGTACCAAGTGATCTTACGACTCTCTATGAGAAATTCGTAAAAGGTAAGGGCCTCGCAAAAGGCGGCCTTGCGGCACTGATTATTCTTGTTATCATTCTGGTTCTTGTGATATTTACCATCGTTCTCCAGGATGGTGAGAGAAGAATCCCGGTACAGTATTCCCAGAAGATGCAGGGAAGAAGAATGGTTGGAGGACAGTCCAGCAACATTCCTCTTAAAGTTAACACTGCCGGTGTTATCCCGGTGATTTTTGCATCATCATTGATGCAGTTCCCGATTATTATCGCAAGTTTCCTCGGAAAAGGTGACGGAACGGGCATTGGAAGCGAGATCCTGCGGGGAATGAACTCCGGAAACTGGTGTAATCCGAACCACTTGAAATATTCATGGGGACTTGTAGTTTACATCATATTAACCGTGTTCTTTGCATATTTCTACACGAGCATCACATTTAACCCGTTAGAGATCGCAAATAACATGAAGAAGAGCGGCGGCTTCGTGCCGGGCATCCGTCCGGGCAGACCGACAGTTGACTATTTGAACAAGATTCTGAACTACATTATCTTTATCGGAGCATGTGGTCTTGTGATTGTTCAGGTAATCCCATTCTTCTTCAATGGTGTATTCGGAGCAAATGTGTCATTCGGAGGAACATCACTGATCATTATCATCGGTGTAGTATTAGAGACTGTGAAACAGATTGAATCACAGATGCTTGTACGTAATTACACAGGATTTTTAAATAGCAAGGGCACTTCAACTATGAAGAATAGCTTCCTTGGATTTTAAATCACTTTTTAGCTCGTTGTTTTTTATCTCAGATACTTGATAAATTACAACGGGCTAAATTGACATAAGAAACTATCACAAATTTAAAGGAGGTAGCAAGATGAAAATTATTATGTTGGGCGCACCGGGTGCAGGAAAAGGAACTCAAGCAAAAAAAATTGCCGAGAAGTACGGGATTCCGCACATCTCTACAGGCGATATTTTCCGTGCTAATATCAAGAACGGAACAGAGCTTGGCAAAAAGGCTAAGACCTATATGGATCAGGGACTCCTTGTGCCGGATGAACTGGTAGTAGATCTTGTAGTAGACCGTGTAAATCAGGAAGACTGCGCAAACGGATATGTTCTGGATGGATTCCCGCGAACCATTCCGCAGGCAGAAGCACTTGACAAAGCACTTGCAGCACAGGGACAGAAGATGGATTATGCTATTGATGTTGATGTGCCGGATGAGAATATCGTAAAACGTATGGGCGGACGCCGTGCATGTGTAGGATGCGGAGCTACATATCATCTGGTATATGCTGCACCGAAGAAAGAGGGTATCTGTGACACATGTGGCGCAGAACTGATCCTGCGTGACGATGATAAGCCGGAAACGGTTCAGAAACGTCTTGGTGTTTACCATGAACAGACCCAGCCGCTTATTGATTATTACACAAAGGCAGGCATCCTTAAGAGCGTTAACGGAACGGTAGATCTCGAAGACGTATTTAAGGCAATCGTAGAGATTCTGGGAGAGTAATCTATGTCAATCAGCGTAAAGTCAGAACGGGAAATTGAACTCATGACAAAGGCCGGGAGGATTCTGGAAACTGTGCATGAGGAGCTTGAAAAAGCGTTAAGACCAGGAATGACAACACTGGAGATAGACAGATTGGGTGAGGAGGTCATTCGCAGCTACGGCTGCGAACCCTCTTTCCTGAATTATAACGGGTATCCGGCATCTATCTGCGTGTCAGTAAACGAAGAGGTTGTGCATGGAATCCCTTCCGCGAAACGCATCATCCGTGAAGGTGATATCGTCAGCCTGGATGCAGGTGTCATTTATAAAGGCTATCATTCTGATGCTGCAAGAACCCATGCTGTCGGTGAGGTCACGCCAGAAGCAGCAAAGCTCATCGAAGTTACAAGACAGAGTTTTTTTGAAGGAATAAAGTTTGCAAAGGAAGGCAATCATCTATTTGACATCTCGGCGGCAATCGGCAAATATGCAGTCGGCAAAGGCTACGGCGTGGTGAGGGAGCTGTGCGGACATGGGATCGGAACACATCTCCATGAAGATCCGGAGATTCCCAATTACCCCATGTTAAGAAGAGGCCCGAAGCTGAAAGCCGGAATGACTCTGGCGATTGAGCCTATGATCAACATGGGCACGGAGAAAGTCAGATGGCTCGCGGATGACTGGACAGTAGTTACTGCGGATGGAAAGTTATCGGCACATTATGAAAATACCGTACTGATAACTGAAGGAGAGCCGATTCTTCTGACTTTGGGTCAGGGAATGAAATAAGAAAGGGAGCATGAAGATGGACAGATGGGAAAAAGGCATGCTCGCGAAATCATTGGCAGGGCACGACCAAAATAAGATTTATGTCATCACAGAGCTTGATGAGACTTTTGTATATCTGGTGGACGGGGAGATCAGGCCCCTGTCAAAGCCCAAAAAGAAAAAGAAAAAGCATGTGCAGCTGATCAGAAAACAACATGACACAGAAGGCGCAGATGACGTAAAGATCAAACGGATACTAAAAGAATATACCCTGTCGCAAAAGTCCGGTTCAGAAAGAGGATAAACCAAAGGCTGCAAGTGGTATACATCAAAGAATACCTTATGGGTATAAGAATCAGGAAACCAATATGAATGAGGAGGCATAATATGTCTAAAGCAGATGTAATTGAAATTGAAGGAACCGTAGTAGAGAAACTTCCGAACGCAATGTTCCAGGTAGAGCTGGAAAACGGACATCAGGTCCTGGCTCATATCAGCGGAAAACTGCGTATGAATTTCATCAAGATTTTACCGGGTGATAAGGTCACACTTGAGTTATCACCGTATGATTTGTCAAAAGGCAGAATTATTTGGAGAGATAAATAGAAATAAGTATTGACTTTATTGATTTAACAGTGCTATAATATTAAAGCTGTCCGTGGGTGAATTGCGCCCAGACAGCAAAAGTTGCAATTTGATTGCCGTATGTACGGCAGGTAGCAAGGTAGGAAAGGAGGATTTGACGTGAAAGTTAGGTCATCAGTAAAACCGATTTGCGAAAAGTGCAAAGTTATCAAGAGAAAAGGAAGCGTCAGAATTATCTGCGAAAATCCGAAGCATAAACAGCGTCAGGGCTAAGCACCGAACAAAGTTTATCAATTAATTAGGCGGCTGATAGTAGGAAACGCAAGGGTGTGTGTACAGCGCAGACTACTATTTCAAATATACAGGGAAGCACCCCACCTGCCGAGAGCTAAAGTGGTGGTTTCAAGTATATTGCGGTAAATACCGGCGGTCATTAACCGAGAGATCGGTTGCCGGAAAGGGCGTGCATACCGACGCGCCTGGGCTGGGATATCGGACCCGAATGTCCGGTAGGGTGCTTTCGATAACTTTTGCTACCCACAGCCTCAGTTTAGGACAATGCGAAGAAGTGCGCAGATTGCAAAAAATGACAGCAGGCAAGCTTGCTTGCATGATGGCATTTTTTACAAGATGCATAGGGCGCAGCCCTCTATCGAGATGAAGCGAAGCGGAATCGAGATAGGCAGTTCGTCCTCTTTGAACAAAAGTAGATATCAAAACATTCGAGACCAGCGAAGCGCAGTCGAGATACCCTCGTTCAAAGTGAAGATGCACTTCAAAATCAGAAACCAGTGAAAACAAAGAAAATGGAGGAAATCACAAATGGCTCGTATTGCAGGTGTAGACTTACCAAGAGACAAACGTGTAGAGATCGGTCTGACTTATATCTACGGAATTGGTAGAACAAGCTCTAACCGTATTCTCGCAGAAGCAGGAGTTAATCCTGATACCCGTTGCCGTGATCTGACTGACGACGAAGTTAAGAAGATCAGCGCAGTAATCGATGAGACTCAGATGGTAGAAGGTGATCTTAGAAGAGAGATCGCTCTGAACATTAAGAGACTTCAGGAAATCGGATGCTACAGAGGAATCCGTCATAGAAAAGGACTTCCGGTTCGTGGTCAGAAGACCAAGACAAACGCAAGAACCAGAAAAGGTCCGAAGAGAACCGTTGCTAATAAGAAGAAATAGTTGCGAAGATAAGCTGATGAAGCCGGTCTTATCTGGCTATTTCTTTGTCCGGAGCACGATGTGCGAAGGGCAACATTGAAAATGAAACCGAATAACAATTAATATAGGAAAGTGTAGGTTAGTTTTATTATGGCTAAGAAAGTTACAAAAAAAGTGACAAAAAAACGTGTCAAGAAAAACGTTGAACGCGGACAGGCACATATCCAGTCATCTTTCAATAACACTATCGTTACTCTGACAGATGCACAGGGAAATGCTTTATCATGGGCAAGTGCCGGCGGTCTGGGATTTAGAGGTTCAAGGAAATCTACTCCGTACGCTGCACAGATGGCAGCAGAAACAGCAGCAAAGGCAGCATTAGTTCATGGTCTTAAGACAGTAGACGTATTCGTAAAAGGACCTGGTTCAGGAAGAGAAGCAGCAATCCGTGCACTTCAGGCATGCGGAATTGATGTAACAAGCATCAGAGACGTAACACCGGTACCGCATAACGGATGCCGCCCGCCGAAGAGAAGAAGAGTCTAGTCGAATTATAATAGGAGGATAAGAGCATGGCAGTAAATAGAGTTCCGGTTCTGAAAAGATGCCGTTCTTTAGGAATGGACCCGGTATATTTAGGAATTGATAAGAAGTCTAACAGACAGTTAAAGAGAAGCAACCGTAAGATGAGCGAGTATGCTCTCCAGTTACGTGAGAAACAGAAAGCAAAATTCATCTACGGCGTTCTTGAGAAACCGTTCAGAAACTACTTTGAGAAAGCGCAGCAGATGAAGGGTATGACAGGTGCAAACCTGATGATCCTTCTTGAGTCCAGACTTGACAATGTAGTATTCCGTCTTGGATTTGCAAGAACCAGACGTGAGGCTCGTCAGATCGTTGACCACAAGCATGTACTTGTAAACGGAAAACAGGTAAACATTCCGTCATACCTGCTGAAGGCTGGCGATGTAGTTGAAATCAAAGAGGAGAAGAAGAGTTCCACAAGATACAAAGAAATCGTAGAGGTTACCGGCGGACGTATGGTACCGGATTGGTTAGAAGTAGACGCTGAGAACCTGAAAGGAACCGTAAAAGAGCTTCCGCTTCGCGAAGCAATTGACGTTCCGGTAGACGAGATGTTAATCGTCGAGTTGTATTCTAAATAATAATTAGTGCACTGCCCTGCAGGCTTTTTGGCCTGCGAGGCAGGATACTTTGACCCCTCAACATTTTAAAACCCATAAGGAGGGACTAAAATAGTGTTTGATTTTAATAAGCCAAATATTGAGATTACAGAGATTTCTGAAGATAAGAAATATGGAAGATTCGTAGTAGAGCCTCTGGAAAGAGGATACGGTACAACGCTTGGCAACTCACTGAGAAGAATCATGCTTTCATCCCTGCCTGGTGCTGCAATCAGCCAGATTAAGATTGAAGGGGTGTTGCATGAATTCAGCTCGATCCCGGGTGTAAAAGAGGATGTAACGGAGATCGTTATGAATCTGAAGTCCCTGGCAATCAAAAATACTTCCGAGACCGATGAGCCGAAGAGAGCTTATATCGAGTTTGAGGGAGAAGGTGTTGTGACCGGTGCCGATATCCAGGTAGATTCCGATATCGAGATCATGAACCCGGAGACGGTTATTGCGACACTCAACGGCGGAACAGACAGCAAACTTTACATGGAACTGACGATTACAAAAGGCAGAGGCTATGTGGGTGCTGATAAGAATAAGACAGAGGATATGCCGATCGGTGTGATTCCGATTGATTCCATCTACACACCGGTAGAGCGTGTCAATCTGACAGTAGAGAATACCCGTGTGGGCCAGATTACCGATTATGATAAACTGACGCTTGATGTATGGACAAATGGAACTCTGCAGCCGGATGAATCTGTCAGCCTTGCGGCAAAAGTTCTCAACGAGCATCTGAAACTCTTCATCGACCTCTCCGAGGTAGCACAGGCTGCTGAGGTTATGATCGAGAAAGAAGACGATGAGAAAGAAAAGGTTCTCGAGATGAGCATCGACGAACTGGAACTTTCCGTTCGTTCTTTCAACTGCTTAAAGAGAGCTGGAATCAATACCGTAGAGGAACTTACAAACAGAACTCCGGAAGATATGATGAAAGTCCGCAACCTCGGACGCAAGTCATTAGAAGAAGTTCTGGCAAAACTAAAAGAGCTCGGCTTAGAGTTAAGTCAGGGCGAGGAGTAGAACGACGAGCCCTGACGCCACGGAACAAACTGTTAATGTTCGTTCCGATTTCCGCCTCAGGTCTGGGGCGGTGAAGTATATGTTAACAACTATCTGGCTAGTAAGCCCGATGAAGCATAACCAGATGGCATAGCGCGGTAAGCCCGAAGCGTTCGCGCCATGTCCCAAATAATGGAGGATTAGAACAATGGCAAAATATAGAAAGCTTGGCAGAACAGCCAGCCAGAGAAAAGCATTATTAAGAAACCAGGTAACTATGTTACTTCAGCATGGAAAGATCAGAACTACCGAAGCTAAGGCAAAAGAGATCCGCAAGATCGCTGAAGGCCTGATCGCTATGGCAGTAAGAGAAAAAGATAACTACGAAGAAGTGACCATCAAGGCTAAAGTTGCAAGAAAAGACAAAGACGGCAAGAGAGTCAAAGAAGTTGTAGACGGCAAGAAAGTAACCGTATACGATGAAGTTGAGAAGACTATCAAGAAAGATAACCCGTCCAGACTTCATGCAAGACGCCAGATGCTGAAGGTTCTTTACCCAGTGAAAGAAGTTCCGGCTGCAGCAGCAGGAAAGAAGAAAAATACTAAGGAAGTTGACATGGTAGATAAGCTCTTTACCGAGATTGCTCCAAAGTATGCAGAGCGCAAGGGCGGCTACACCAGAATTATCAAGATTGGACAGCGTAAAGGTGACGCTGCCATGGAAGTTCTGATTGAGCTTGTATAATAAAGGTTAAATAAAACTCCGCATTCTATGCAAATGAATAGAGATGCGGAGTTTTTGCATTATATTAAATAATGCAAAGCAATTGAGAGCGGGATGCTGTATTTATGGAGGAAGCAGAATGGCAAGAAAGATCAAAGCGGCTGGTGCAATATTTCTGGCGTTAGTGATGTTGCTTAATGCAGCGGGATGTGCCGGAGAAGTCAGAAGAGCCGGAGGGAATCAGGAAGAATTTGAATATCTCATAACGGTAGGTTTTGCACAGGGCGGAGAAGATAGTTCCTGGAAGAGAGCGAATACAGAATCGTTTCAGTCTACATTCATCGAGGAAAACGGTTACAAATTACTGTTTGAGGATGCCGGGAACGACCAGCAGAAACAGATAGAGATTATCCGAAGTTTTATCGAAGAAGGGGTCGATTATATTTTGTTGGCCCCGGCGGTGGAATATGGCTGGGAGGAGATTCTCGAAGAGGTCAAAGAAGCCCGGATTCCGGTGCTTCTGGTAGGCGCGCTTGACGCGGATATAGAGCCATCTCTTTACGAGTGCCATATTTGCAGTGACATAGAAAAACAAGTCCAGGAGGCCGGTAAATGGCTGGAACAATATCTGGAAGAGCACTCCGGCAAGGAGGAAAATTCAGAGAAAGAGGAAGATGCCGAGAAATCGCCGTATATCCTGACGGTGGTTCAGGACAGCATCGGGACGGTTCGTCAGCTGACCCTTGCCGCAGGATACCAAAAGCTTTTGGAAAAACATGATAACTGGCAGATGGAAGGGCAACAGACAGGGGAGAATAATCGGGAGATTGCAAAAGAGGTGGCGGCACTGTTTCTGGATCATTATCCGGAAATGGATATCATCATTGCAGAGACGAGTGCTATGGCTCTGGGGATCGCAGATGCGCTGGAGAGCCGAAAAGATCAGGGAAACAAGAGCTTTTCCAGTATGGCCGGTCAAAGTGCTCAAAGCAGCCGGATCGGAGAGGAGAACAAGGATAAGAATACGGCATCGTCTGTAAAAGAAAGTGGCTTCGCAGAGAAGAAAGACATCATAGTCATATCTCTCGGTGCAGGCCGGGATGTATTAGAAGCGGTGAGACAAGGAAAAATACAGGCAGCGTTTGAACAGACACCGCTTCAGGCTCCGAAAACAGCCGAGGTCATACAGAAACTGGAATCCGGTATTTATCTGGACGAAACACAATATGTATCTGATACGTTCTACGATCAGAGCATGGATCTGGAGAGTATAATGGGGAAGCAGAAATATTAATGGCACAGAAAGAAGATGAGAAGTCATAGCTACTCCATGATTTCTATTACACTTTTTCCGGCTGTGAAAGAGGGACATTGATTTTTATTGCGCATCAGTAGTTCCTCCTTGAAAAGTCAGAATTTTTAAGTATAATTGTAGATATAGAATCATAATTTCAATGCGTTAAAGGAGATGGAGAAGATGAAAATAGGCATCGCAAATGACCACTCAGCAGTGGACATGAAAAAGCAGGTTGTAGAATACCTGGTAGAAAAAGGTTACGAGGTAGTGAATTACGGAACAGACTCTTATGAGAGCTGTAATTATCCGGAGTACGGTGAGAAGATCGGACGCGCAGTTGCATCCGGGGAAGTGGATCTGGGGGTTGCAATCTGCGGAACCGGCCTTGGAATCTCACTGGCTGCCAATAAAGTGCATGGCATCCGGGCAGCGGTGTGTTCCGAACCATATACAGCTAAGATGGCAAAGGAGCATAACAATGCGAACGTTTTGGCATTCGGAGCACGCGTGATCGGTATTGAGATGGCAAAAATGATTTTGGATTCCTGGCTTAATGCTGAATTTCTGGGAGGACGTCATCAGGACCGTGTAGATATGATTATGGCGATTGAAGAAAAATAAAATTTTTTTAAAGATAACATGTGTACAAAAAAACCGGTGAGAGGATTTGTCAAGTAAAAAATAGGCGAATTCCCGAACCGGTTTTTTATGCGTTTTATGGTCAAAACAGAAAAAAACAAAAAAGATGTGCCAATACAAGTTTTGTGAAATAAAATACAAGTTTAAAATTTGTACAAAAAGTTGTATTTTATTTTGTAACATATTACATCTTGCAAAAAGGGAAGTTGTGTTGTATATTAATACTACAAACAAATTTGAGAGGCTTAAAAAATATGCAAATTGAACAAAAAAGCATAAAAAAGCCTCCAAATCAAGAATAAGGAGGAAAAAAGAATGAAAAAGAGAATTCTCAGTGTAGCCCTCGTAGCAGTGATGGCTCTGTCTCTTGCACTGACCGGATGCGGCAGCAAAGAGAGTGGAGACGGCGGAGAAAAAGGAGAAAGCAATGGCAAGAAGGTTGGCGTAGCAATGCCGACCCAGAGCTCTGAGAGATGGATCAAAGACGGCGAGAACATGAAGAAACAGCTTGAGAAGCTTGGCTATGAAGTTGACCTTCAGTATGCAGAGGATGATATCCCGGCTCAGCAGCAGCAGCTTGAGACCATGATCGCTCAGCAGGTTGACTGTCTGGTAGTTGCAGCGATCGACTCATCCGCATTGGTAAACGTTCTTGCTCAGGCCCAGGAAGCAGAGATTCCGGTTATCGCATATGACCGTCTGCTTATGGACACTGACGCTGTAAGCTACTATGCATCTTTCGATAACGAAGGTGTTGGTAGAAAGATCGGCGAGTACATCGAAGAGAAAGCAGGACTTGCTTCCGCAACAGAGCCGCAGACCATCGAGTTCTTCATGGGATCTCCGGACGACAACAACGCAGTTCTTCTTCACAAGGGTGTTATGAGCGTTCTTCAGCAGTATCTTGACAATGGTACACTGGTATGTAAATCTGGAAGAACATCTTTCGAAGATACTTGTATCTTAAGATGGTCTCAGGAGACAGCTCAGCAGAACTGTGAGAACTTCCTGACAGGTTTCTACGCAGACGAAGACCTTGACATCGCTTGCTCAGCATTCGACGGTTTCGCATACGGTATCAAAGCAGCTCTTGAAGGTGCTGGATACACCGCTGAGAACTGGCCGCTGATCACAGGACAGGATGCAGAGGTTATGGCTGTTAAGAACATCATCGAAGGAAAACAGACACAGACGATCTTTAAAGACACAGGACTTCTTGCTGAGAAGTGTGTAAAGATGGTACAGGCAGTGCTTGAAGGAGCTGAGCCGGAAATCAACGACGAAGAAACCTATGACAACGGTGTGAAAGTTGTTCCGTCTTACCTTTGCGAGCCAGTATCTCTTGACAAAGACAACTACAAAGAACTTGTAATTGACAGTGGATACTACACAGAAGCAGATATTGAAAGCGCAGAATAATCCAGCGCTTATGTAGTTAAAGGGCGGCGGCGAACAGACGCCGCCCTTTATTCCCAGAGAAACCTCAAGGGATTCGAAAAAAGGATTCCTTTGGTGATATATCCGGTCCTCATGACCGGGAAAAATAGAAGAGAAAAGGAGTTGAGGAAATGTCTGATTACATTCTGGAAATGAACCATATCACGAAAGAGTTCTCAGGCGTTAAGGCACTGGATGATGTAAATCTGAAGGTGGAACGTGGTGAGATCCATGCACTCTGCGGTGAGAATGGTGCTGGAAAGTCAACACTGATGAATGTACTGTCAGGAATCTATCCGTTTGGTACTTACTCAGGCGACATCGTTTACAACGGTGAGATCGTTAAGAACCACAACATCAAAGACAGTGAGAAAAAAGGCATCGTTATTATTCATCAGGAACTGGCGCTTAGCCCGTATCTTTCTATCGCTGAGAACGTGTTTATGGGAAATGAGCAGACAGCGATGAAGGGGGTTATCGACTGGACGCAGACACGCAGCAAAGCACAGGAGATGCTCGAAAAAGTAGGTCTTCCCAATGAGAACCTGGATGCACCGGTTAATTCCCTTGGTGTAGGAAAGCAGCAGCTTATTGAGATCGCAAAAGCGCTTGCTAAAAAGGTAGACCTTCTGATTCTGGATGAGCCGACCGCTGCACTGAATGACGATGAGAGTGCGCAGCTGCTGGAAATCATGTTACAGCTGAAAAAACAGGGTATCACCTGTATCATCATTTCACACAAATTGAATGAGATCAGCTATGTTGCAGATTCCATCACCGTTATTCGTGACGGCCACACGATTGAGACTCTGCGTAAAGGTGTGGATGAATTTACTGAGGATCGTATCATTAAAGGTATGGTTGGCCGTGAGCTTACCAACCGTTATCCGGAGAGAAAAGACTGCCCGATTGGTGATGTGATTCTTGAAGTCAAGAATTGGAATGTATTCCATCCGGAAGATCCGAACCGTCAGGTACTTAAGAATATCAACATCAAAGTACGGGCAGGTGAGGTAGTTGGTCTTGCAGGACTGATGGGTGCCGGAAGAACTGAGTTCGCTATGAGCCTTTTCGGAAAAGAATATGGCCAGAAGATCTCCGGTGAGATTTACATGCACGGAAAACAGGTTAAGATCAACAATGTAAAAGATGCGATCGCAAATAAACTTGCTTATACTTCTGAGGACAGAAAAACTTATGGTCTTGTCCTGATCAACGATATCAAGTGGAATATGACCTTGGCTGCACTTAAGGGCTTCTTCTCCAAGAACGGTGTGGTTAATGCAAATGATGAGATCGTTGCCGCTGAGAAGTACAAAAAGCTTATCAACATTAAAGCGAATTCCATTGACCAGGCGGTTGGTTCCTTATCAGGAGGTAACCAGCAGAAGGTTGTATTGGCAAAATGGATGCTGACAGAACCTGATGTATTGATTCTGGATGAGCCTACCCGTGGTATTGACGTAGGTGCAAAATATGAGATTTACTGTGTAATCAACGATTTGGCGAAGGCTGGAAAAGCTGTCATTGTTATCTCCTCCGAGATGCCGGAAGTTATCGGTACATGCGATAGAACTTATGTGCTGAACGAAGGGCAGATTGCAGGCGAATTGTCAAAAGAAGAGTTATCACAGGAAAAGATTATGAAGTGCATTATGCAGCATAATAACAGGAAAGGAGCATAACAATGGAGAAGAAAAAAACAGTTAATCTTAATCTGAAGCAGTATGGTATGGTTTTTGCCCTGCTTGCAATTTATATTATTTTCTATGTTCTGACAGGAGGCTCTAATGCAACTCCCATGAACATGAACAACTTGATCATGCAGAACGGTTACGTTGTTATCCTTGCAACTGGTATGCTGCTCTGTGTATTGACCGGTAACGTAGACCTTGGTGTTGGTTCTTATGTAGCTTTGACAGGTGCAGTTGCTGCTAAGCTTGTCTGTGAAAACAATCTGCCGGTTGCAGTTGGTTTCCTTGCAGCACTTGTAGTAGGTCTGGCATTTGGTGTATTCAATGGTTTCTTCATTGCTTACCTTGATGTTCCGCCTTTCGTAGCAACCCTGGCTTCCATGTTGATCGGCCGTGGTCTTACATATGTATTCCTTGCAGCTAAGACGATTGGACCGGTTCCGGATGGATTCAAGTATTTCGGTGCAGGTTTCTTTGTTTCCAAGAAAGTTGCATTCGGCGATGGAACTCTTGAGATTGTAACTATTATCGTAGCAGCAGTTGCAACAGTGTTGATCATTCTCTCTGAGATGAAAGGACTTGCAGCTAAGAAAAAATATGGTTTCGCAGTTCCTCCGATGTGGCAGACAGCAGCTAAGGTTGTAATTATCCTTGGAATCATCTGGTTCTATGCTTATAAACTGGCTCGTTACAATGGTATCCCGTTCGTGCTTGTTATCATGGCAGTGATCGTAGGTATCTACCACTTTATCACAAGCAAAACAGTTGCAGGCCGTCAGATTTACGCATTAGGTGGTAACGCAAAGGCAGCAAGACTTTCCGGTATCAATACCAAGAAAGTATTCTTCTGGGTATATGCTAACATGGGTCTTCTTGCAGGTGTTGCAGGTATCGTTCTTGCAGCCCGTGCAGGTTCCGCTACACCGAAAGCCGGTGACGGATTCGAGCTTGACGCTATCGCTTCCTGCTACATTGGTGGTGCAGCAGCAGCCGGTGGTGTTGGTACAATCATCGGAGCCGTAGTTGGTGCGTTCGTTATGGGTATCCTGAACAACGGTATGATTCTTTGCGGTCTGTCAACAGACTGGCAGAAAGTAGTTAAAGGTCTTGTTCTTCTTGGAGCGGTAACCTTCGACATTCTTTCTAACAAAAAGAAAAAATAATCAGATAGTTATCGGGCGAAGCTGTCAAAAGGCTTCGCCCTGATATAAAGAGGTAAGACCATGCAAGAGCTGGTTGCAAAATATGAAGAGATAGTAAGGTGGATTAAAAAACGACTGGAAGAAGGGGAATTAAAGCCAGGGGATCGGGTAGAGTCAGAACATCAGTTGTGTGCCCGTTTTCAGGTGAGCAGACAGACAGTACGTCATGCCATTGCCGTACTGGAGAATGAAGGGGTACTTGAGCGGCGCAGAGGAAGCGGAACCTATGTGAAAACCATAGTGAACGTGCAGGAAAAAGAGAAAAAAGCGATGCAGGTCGCAGTGATGACGACCTATGTACAGGAATACATCTTTTCTTCCATTATTCAGGAAATCGAAAGGGAGCTGTCCCGGGCAGGATACGGGATGCAGGTTTCCTTTACGAATAATGCGGTGGAAAAGGAACGTTTTATTTTGAAAAATATTTTGGAGAAAAATATGGTGGACGGCTTGATCGCCGAACCGACGAAAAGTGGTCTGCCAAACCCAAATTTAGATATATATAGGAAGATTATGAGTAAAGGAATCCCGGTGCTTTTTATTAACAGCTATTATCCGGGACTGGAGGCTCCACATGTCAGTCTTGATGACAAGATGGTCGGCAAGATGGTGACTAATCATCTGCTTCGCTGCGGACACCGAAATATAGCGGCGATCTTCAAGGCGGATGACGGGCAGGGGCACAGACGGTATGCGGGATATATGGAGGCGCTGATGGAAGCGGATATAAAGATTCGCGGACATCAGGTAGTCTGGATCGATACCGACGAGGTACGGCATATGCGCGAGGACGCAGGATGGATCCTGCGTAGGATTCGCGGGTGCAGCGCATGTGTGTGTTATAACGATGAAGTGGCAAGCGGCCTGGTGGCTGTGTGTCTGGAGCAGGGCATCCGTGTGCCGGAAGATTTGTCCGTGATCGGAATCGATGATTCGGACTTGGCAAACTATTGCGAGGTACCGCTCACGTCAGCAAAGAACCCGATCAGAGATTTGGGAAGGATCTCGGCACTGGAGATTCTGGAGATGATGAAAGGAATGCCGGTCCCCATGTCTACGGAGCTTGATCCGGAGATCATCAATAGGAATTCGGTTACGATCGTTGACAGTATTTAGTGGAACGAAAGTGGGAGGTTCCCGCTTTGGATAAATGAGGAAAGGGAAAGGTGTAAAGAAATGAATGATGTAAAAACTTCCATTTTGAATGGGAAAACAGCACTGGGAATCGAGTTCGGTTCCACCAGAATTAAAGCGGTACTGGTTGGCGAGGACAATGCCCCCATTGCATCTGGAAGCCATGACTGGGAGAACCGGTATGTGGATGGTGTATGGACTTATACACTGGACGACATCTGGACAGGACTTCAGGATTGTTACAAGAACCTGGCAGATGATGTAAGAGCTCAGTATGGTGTGGAGCTTGAGACGATCGGATCACTTGGTTTTAGCGCAATGATGCATGGATATATGGCATTTGACAAGGCAGGAGAGCTTCTGGTTCCCTTCCGTACCTGGAGAAATACGATCACAGAGCAGGCTTCCGTAGAACTTACGAAGCTGTTTAATTTCCATATTCCGCAGAGATGGAGTATCGCACATCTTTATCAGGCTGTTTTAAATGGCGAGGAGCATGTGAAGGATGTTACGTTCTTTACTACTCTGGCAGGATATATTCACTGGCAGCTCACCGGGGAGAAGGTTCTCGGAGTAGGTGAGGCTTCCGGTATGTTCCCGATCGACATCAATACAAGAAACTGGAATGAGAAGATGATCGCTCAGTTTGACGAGTTGGTGGCACCGAAGGGATTCCCGTGGAAGCTTGGAGAGCTGCTTCCGAAAGTACTTCTTGCGGGAGATAAGGCAGGCGTTCTAACTGAGGCAGGCGCAAAACTCCTTGACCCGACCGGAACATTAAAAGCAGGTATCCCGGTCTGCCCGCCGGAAGGTGATGCAGGAACCGGTATGGTTGCAACCAACAGCGTAAAAGTGCGTACCGGTAATGTTTCCGCAGGAACCAGCGTGTTCGGTATGGTCGTTCTGGAGAAAGAGCTGCAGAAGGTACACGATGAGATCGATCTGGTAACCACTCCGTCCGGCGATCTGGTTGCTATGGTACACTGCAATAACTGTACTTCCGATCTGAATGCATGGGTAAATATTTTCAAAGAATTTGCAGAGGCATTCGGCATCGAAGTAGATATGAATAAGTTGTTCGGAACACTTTATACAAAAGCACTGGAAGGAGATGCTGACTGCGGCGGACTTCTGGCATACAACTATTTCTCAGGCGAGCATATCACCGGATTTGAGGAAGGACGTCCGTTATTTGTCCGCACACCGGAGAGCAAGTTCAATCTGGCAAACTTCATGAGAGTGAACCTGTTTGCATCTCTGGGCGTATTGAAGACCGGTATGGATATTCTTCTGAAGGAAGAGGGCGTGAAACTGGATGAGATTCTGGGACACGGCGGACTCTTCAAGACCAAAGGGGTAGGTCAGGGCATTCTGGCAGCAGCGCTTGATACTCCGGTATCTGTAATGGAGACCGCAGGAGAAGGCGGAGCATGGGGAATCGCCGTGCTTGCATCTTATATGGCAAACAAAGCAGAGGGCGAGAGCCTGGATGCTTATCTGGCGGAGAAGGTATTTGCCGGACAGAAGGGAAGCCGTATGGAGCCGGATCAGAAGGATGTAGAAGGCTTTGACGCATTCAGCAAACGCTATCTGGCAGGTCTTCCGATTGAGCGTGCGGCGGTAGAGTCTCTGAAATAATTAAGGTTATATATTGATGGAAGGTGCCGGATGTGCGGCTGTAAATACCGCGCGGAAGTTTGTAGAGTTTCAGATAAAATCTGCAAAAGGCACCAGCCGGAGATGATAATATAGAAAAAGGCAGGAGGGTAAAAGAAATGTTAGAGCAGTTGAAAAAGGAAGTGTATGAGGCGAATATGCTGCTTCCGAAGTACGGACTGGTTACCTTTACCTGGGGAAATGTAAGCGGAATTGACCGTGAAAGCGGGCTGTTCGTGATCAAACCAAGTGGTGTTGAGTACGATAAGCTGACCCCGGAGGATATGGTAGTCATGGATCTTGAAGGAAATAAGGTAGAGGGGCGCTACAATCCGTCTTCTGATACGGCGACTCATCTGGAGCTTTACAAAGCATTCCCGGATATGGGCGGAATCGTTCATACACATTCTCCGTGGGCAACAAGCTGGGCGCAGGCAGGAAGAGGAATTCCGTGCTACGGAACCACTCATGCCGACTATATGTACGGAGAGATTCCGTGTGTACGCAATCTGACCAAAGAGGAGATTGACGAGGCATACGAGAAGAATACCGGCGTACTGATCGTAGAGCATTTTAAAGATAAAGAATATATGGCTATGCCTGCCGTACTCTGCAAGAATCACGGACCGTTCTCATGGGGGAAGGATGCACATGAGGCAGTACATAATGCAGTGGTACTGGAAGAGGTTGCCAAGATGGCAGCGCGCTGTGAGATGATTAATCCGGATGTAAAACCGGCACCGCAGGAGCTGCAGGATAAGCACTACTACAGAAAACATGGAGCAAATGCTTACTACGGACAAAATTAGGGCGTATGTAAATCATTCATATAACAATTTATCAAATAAGGAGAGTAAAATTATGTTAGCATGCAAAGATTACAAGTTTTGGTTCTGTACAGGTTCTCAGGATTTATACGGAGATGAGTGTCTCGCACACGTTGCAGAGCATTCTCAGATTATCGTGAAGGCTCTGAATGAGTCCGGAATTCTTCCGTATGAGATCGTTTGGAAACCGACCCTGATCACCAACGAACTGATCAGAAAGACCTTCAACGAAGCGAACATGGACGAGAACTGTGCAGGTGTTATTACCTGGTGCCACACCTTCTCACCGGCAAAATCCTGGATCTTAGGTCTTAAGGAACTGAGAAAACCGCTTCTGCATCTGCATACTCAGTACAATCGTGAGATTCCGTACGACACCATCGATATGGATTTCATGAACGAGAACCAGGCAGCACACGGTGACCGTGAGTTCGGACATATCTTCACACGTCTTGAGAAGAACCGTAAAGTGATCATGGGATACTGGGAAGATAAAGATACACAGGAAAGAATCGCTTCCTGGATGAGAACAGCCATCGGCGTGATCGAGAGCAGTCATGTACGTGTAATGCGTATCGCAGATAACATGAGAAACGTTGCCGTAACAGAAGGCGACAAAGTGGAAGCTCAGATTAAGTTCGGATGGGAGATCGATGCTTATCCGGTAAATGAGATCGCAGACGCAGTTAAAGACGTACAGCAGGGCGATGTAAACGCGCTGGTTGAAGAGTACTACGACAAGTATGAGATCCTTCTGGAAGGAAGAGATGAAGCTGAATTCAGAAAGCATGTAGCAGTACAGGCTCAGATTGAGGTTGGATTCGAGAAATTCCTGGAAGAGAAGAATTATCAGGCGATCGTTACACACTTTGGCGATCTTGGAGCACTGCAGCAGTTACCGGGACTTGCAATCCAGAGACTGATGGAAAAAGGCTATGGATTCGGAGCAGAGGGCGACTGGAAGACCGCTGCTATGGTCCGTATCATGAAGATTATGACCCAGGGAATGAAGGGCGCAAAGGGAACTTCATTCATGGAAGATTATACTTATAACTTAGTACCCGGAAAAGAAGGAATCCTGCAGGCTCATATGCTGGAGGTTTGCCCGACGATCGCAGACGGCCCGATCAGCATCAAGTGCCAGCCGCTTTCCATGGGTGACAGAGAAGATCCGGCACGTCTGGTATTTACTTCAAAAGAAGGACCGGCAGTTGCAACCTCTCTGATTGACCTGGGCGACAGATTCCGTCTGATCATCAATGATGTAAACTGCAAGAAGACAGAGAAACCGATGCCGTCCCTCCCGGTAGCTACCGCATTCTGGACACCGGAGCCAAACTTAAAGACAGGCGCAGAGGCATGGATCCTTGCAGGCGGCGCTCATCATACTGCATTCTCTTACGACCTGACAGCAGAACAGATGGGAGACTGGGCAGAAGCTATGGGAATCGAAGCTGTATATATCGACAAAGATACTACCATCAGAAACTTCAAGAATGAACTGATGTGGAATGCAGCAGCTTTCAGAAGATAAGTCGATATTGAAACGAAATATGAAATAGGAATACAAAAAAGTATCCCCGCAGACATACCTGCGGGGATGCTTTTTAAAGTTTTAGATCATTACGATTGGCTTTATAAAATAGTAAGATGAATCACTTTTTATCCCCAGATGATGAAGTATAAAAGGACCAGAACACCAAGTACAATTCTGTAATAACCAAATACCTTGAAGTCGTGCTTTTTGATATAGGACATCAGGAACTTAATCGCAAATACAGATACGAAGAATGCAACCAGGCAGCCTACGACGAGAATCACCACCTCAAGCGGGGTATAATTCAGGCCAAACTTGATCATCTTTAGAGCGCTCGCCCCGAACATGACTGGAATCGCAAGGTAGAAGGTAAATTCGGCGGCAACGAATCTCGAGGTCCCGAGAAGAAGACCGCCAAGGATCGTAGCGCCGGAACGGGAAGTACCTGGAACCATGGCGAGTACCTGGAATAGTCCAATGTAAAATGCAGTAGTATAGGGCAGAGCGGACAATTTGGTGATTTTCGGTTTTGTATGTTCATTTCTCTTCTCGATGTAGATGAAAAGTACACCGTAGATGATCAGCATCAGTGCGACCACTACATAATTGTACAAGTATTTGTCTAAGAGATCATCAAACAGAAGGCCGATCACACCTGCCGGTATGCAGGAAATGATAATCTTACTCCAAAGAATCAGGGTATTGCGGTTCTGTTTCGCTGTTTTCTTTGATGAAAATGGGTTCAGTTTGTTAAAATACAGAACTACGACCGCCAAAATCGCGCCGAGCTGGATCACTACCCGGAACATTTCCATGAATTCCTTGTCCATAGACATATGAAGGAATTCCTCAACCAGAATCATATGTCCCGTACTACTGATAGGAAGCCACTCGGTGATACCTTCTACGATACCGAGTATAATCGCAATTAATACATTTATCATAGCATTTCCTCTTTTCTATCCCTGGGGGATGTTGTCTTTTTGTAAGTTTATTCTATGTCAGCGGTTATGATGTATAACCGGAGAATTTGATTTGCATTCCCGCGTCTGGTACGCTATCTTAGTACAAAACGCTCGATCGCTTTTGCCACCCCGTCCTCGTCGTTGGTACAGGTGATATAGTCTGCGGCCTGTTTTACTTCGTCGATCGCGTTGGCCATCGCCACCCCAAGCCCTGCGGCGCGGATCATGGGAAGGTCATTGTTGCCGTCCCCACAGGTCATGATCTCCTCGCGTCGGATACCAAGAAGCCTGCCGAGGCGAAGCATCCCGGTGCCCTTATCGACTCCCGCGGCATTGACTTCCACATTGTGCCCCATCGCACTGCTGATTTCCAGGTCGCCCAGGGCTCGGATACGTGTTTCTGCCTCCTTTTGCGCTTTCTGGTCTGCGAAAATAGCGTGAACCTTGTCCAGCCCATGCCCCTTCATCTCTTCCATTTTTCCCCATAAATCGGGAATGGGAAGTCGTGTGGAACGGATATAATCTGCCATAGGCGCGGAGGGGACATACCGGCTAAGGCACTCCAGCTCCGATTCCTGAATGTAGCCCTGGCCGTCAAAATAAATCTCGTGTATGACGTCATAGTCGTCAAATATTTTCAATATCTTTACAGAAAGATCGTAATCTACCGGGCAGTTGTAGAGGAGCTTATCCTCTCTTAAGTCCACGATCCGTCCGCCGTTGGATGCCACCGCGTAGCGGATCCACGGAAAAGTGATGAGTTCTCTGGGAATGCCGGTTACCGGACGGCCGGTGGCGGGGAGGATGATCACGCCCTGCTCTGCGGCTTTGGTCAGTACGTTCTTTGTATAGTCAGTCAGTTCTTTCATGCTGTTAAGGAGAGTTCCGTCCAAATCGAACCCTATCATTTTGATCTTATCCATTGCTGCACTCACCTTTGTAAATGTTATTGTTTAGTTACTGTTCACTCTGCATTTCAAGGATTAGTATAACAAAATTTGCGTAATAAAGCAATTTGTAGTATACTATATTAGACTCGTTTTTTGAATGAAAGGAAAAGAAGATGATGAATAGAAAGTTAAAGGCATTATTTCGGACGGCTGTGGCGTTCGTATGTGCTGTCACTGTCTGTTTGACTGCACTCCCCGTTTATGCGGAGGATACAGTGGAGTCTCTGGAACAAAAGACAAACGGGCTACAGAATAAATTGGATGCACTGAACAGTGAATTGGGAAGTTTGAGTGCAGAGATCACAGAACTTGCGGCCAAGATGGAAGAGACAGATGAGGCGGCTAAGAAAGCTGAACTGGATTTGGCGGCCGCCAAGCTGAATGAAGATCTGCAGTACGATTCGATGAAAATGCGTATTAAGTATATGTATGAGGGCGGGAATTCTTCCCTGCTTCAAGTCCTGTTTTCTTCCAAGAGTATGGGAGAGTTCCTCAATAATGTGGAATTTGTGCGGAATGTAACAGAGTATGACCGGAACATGTTAAGCGAGCTGCAGGAGATACATAAGGAGATACAGGAAAAGGAAGAAAAGCTGAAAAGTAAGCAGGCTTCTTTAGAAAAGATGCAGGCTGAGATGGAAGTAAGGCAGGAGACGCTGAACTCTGCGATTACTTCCACATCCGGAGAACTGCAGGCATCTTCAGAAGCACTGGAAGCGGCAAAAGAAGCCCAGGCTGCGGCGCAGAAAGCACTTGAAGAGCAGAGAAAGAAAGAGGAGCAAGCGAGTGTAAAGAACGATGCTGCGACGGATGACCAAGGGAATGCATCAGAGAATCCCGGCGGGAATCAGGATAACAACTCTAATGAAGGTTCAAGTACAGCGCCTTCGGTACCCGCGGATACCACGGAGATCGCTCTGTTTGCAGCAATCTTACAGTGTGAAGCCGGTTCTTCCGATTATGATGCACTTCTGGCAGTTGCCACAGTCATTATGAACCGGGTGGCCAGTGGAAAGTACCCGAATACGCTTCAAGGTGTGATTTATCAGAGTGGTCAGTTCTCACCGACTTGGAACGGAAGTTTAAACCGGGTTCTTCAGAAAGGACCGGCATCTCTTTGCTATCAGGTGGCTCAGGATGCGCTTGGCGGTGCGCGGCTTGCGTCGGTGAGTGGCTGCTATCAGTTCCGTGCATCGTGGACAGGCCATAAAGGGACAGTGGTCGGAGGAAATGTATTCTTCTAAAAAAGTATTTATCTGAGTTAAAGTGTTTTTAATATGGGGAGGACCGAATCGATTACATGATCGGCGTAGCCGGTCACTTCCGGGACTCCCGTTTTCATCGCATAGCTGGTCCCAGCCATTTTCAGCATCTCAAGATCATTCTGCTGATCGCCGAAGCAGATACATTCTTCCCGGCGGATGCCGAATTTCTTCATGAGGACGGCGAGTGCGGAGCCTTTGTTTGCATCAGGCGCGATAAAATCAATCCAGTGTGCGGCGGACGTAGCCACCCGGATTTTATCGCCGACCCGCTCACGGAAGAATGGCTCCAGTTCTCTCGTGCCGTTAAAGTCACAGATGGCCGCTTTCAGGAATGTTTCGCGAAGGTCGTACAGGTTCGGGGCGTACGTGATATGGTTACGCATGGTATTCAGCATATAATCCAGAAACTGTGGGTCCTCGGAATCTGTATAGTAGGTGTCTTTCAAAGAAAGAATGCAGTGCCCCGTGTGGAAACGTTCCCGGTATTCGATCAGGCCATCCAGAATGCAGTGGATCGTTGCATCCGGAATCCGACCGGTCGAGAGCACTTCCTCCCGATAGACGCAAAGGGAGCCGTTTTCCGCAATATACGGGATATCGAACCCAAGCGGAGAGAACAGGCGGCGGATGTTGGCGTACTGTCGTCCGCTTGCGGCAACGAAGATCATCCCTTTATCATGTAGACGTGTAATTTCATTTAAGATTTCTTTCGGCACTTCCTGCTGGTAATCGTGAAGGAGCGTGCCGTCCAGGTCGCTTGCAATCATTTTTATCATATGGTAAACTCCTTTCCTACGTGGTAAGTATATATCATAATGAGAAAAAGGGAAAGTAAAATCGGTTAAAAATACAGGAGGAAAGCAGCGTGATCATAGGAACACATATGTCAATCGCAAAGGGGCTGGCAAAAACGGCGGAGAATGTGGTGAAAATGGAGGCAAATACTATGCAGATTTTCAGCCGGAATCCCCGCGGGTCTAATTTTAAGGTGCCGGATGCCAAAGAAGTGGAACAATTTCAAAAGATACGTACAGAGCAGAATTTCGGACCGTTACTTGCCCATGCCCCATATACCATGAATCTGGCAAGCGCAAAACCGGAGGTGTATGAGTTTGCCTGCACAGTGATGCGGGAGGATGTGGCGCGGATGGATGCGTTGGGAATTGAAAATATCGTGTTTCATCCGGGAAGCCATACCGGGATCGGAGTATCGGCGGGGATTGAAAATATTATCGCAGGGCTGAATCAGGCAATTACCGGGGAGGAGCGGATCACAGTTCTTTTGGAGACAATGTCAGGAAAAGGAACGGAAATCGGAGATCGGTTTGAGCATTTAAAAGAGATTCGGGACGGTGTCACCCATCCGGAGAGAATCGGGATCTGCCTGGACACCTGCCATATATTTGCTGCGGGATATGACATTGTGGGAAATCTTGAGCATGTCCTGGAAGAATTTGACCGGGTATTGGGACTTGGGCTTCTTCGGGCAATTCATCTCAATGACAGCATGATGCAGTTTGCCTCGCATAAGGACAGACATGCCCCTATCGGGGAGGGCGAGATTGGCTGGGAAGCACTTTTGAGAGTGGTGGAGCACCCGGCACTTAAGAATCTGCCGTTCTATCTGGAAACCCCGTTTGATGATGCCGGGCATAAAGAAGAAATAAAAACGATACGCAGAAAGCTGGCAGAGAGGTAAGCAGAAGGTGTATTTTTATATTGCGCTGCGCAGTCTGCCATGCTATAATACCAGCGGAGATAGTATTTGAAAGAAGCTATACTCTGCCTGATTCACTGAATTTCATATGGGAATAAGGATGTTGTAAGTAAGAGCTTATATTTTTTATGAAAAGCAAGACTCTGAGAATACAAGAACCGGAAGGCCTGTGCATGGCTGTGCGATAAGCGGCAATGCTGACAGGCGTTTTGATATGCGTGGGAGCAGAAAGCATTTTCAGGGTCGCAGTATACCTGAAGATGCTTTTTTATTATACGGGAAACTTCCGTAACCTGTATAATAAAAATCTTCCGAAGGATGCGCTGCGGCAAAAGGGATATGGTTGCTGGCGCAATCGCGCTTCGGCATATCTGAATCAACGTCAGAGAGGCCTTTGACACGGTTTGAAAACGGAAAGGATGTATGAAATGACGGTAGAAATGTTAAAAGGAAAGATTCATCGTGCAACGGTCACACAGGCGGAACTGGATTATGTGGGCAGTATCACGGTAGATGAGGAGCTGCTTGACGCAGCCGGAATTCTGGAGTATGAGAAAGTTCAGATCGTGGATGTAAATAACGGCAGCCGATTTGAGACCTACACAATCTGCGGCGAGAAGGGCAGTGGGATGATTTGCCTGAACGGAGCTGCGGCAAGATGTGTGAGTGTGGGTGATAAGATTATCATTATGGCTTATGCAGGCTATGAGCCGGAGGAAGCAAAGACACAGAAACCTGCAGTTGTTTTCGTGGATGACAAGAACAAGATCAGCCGGGTAACCAATTATGAAAAGCATGGGTTATTAAAGGATATGGAATAATACAGCAGGACATTATTCCGGCACGGATTTGCGTTCGGCCGAAGGGAGAACAGCTTTCGTGGCAGATCGTGTGTATCTTCCGAGAGAGTAGGCCGAAGATATGACTCATGTGGCTAATCAGAAGGATAAGGAGAGAGATAAGATGCAGGTTACAAAGACAGTAGTAGAGACAAGAAAACTGGTGAAGCAGTGGAAACGTGAGGGAAAGACGGTAGGACTGGTACCGACGATGGGATTTCTTCATGAAGGACATGCGAGTCTGATCAAACGATGCAGAGAGGAGAACGATATCGTAGTAGTATCTGATTTCGTGAATCCGACTCAGTTCGGACCGAATGAGGATTTGGAAGCATATCCACGCGATTTTGAGATGGACAGCCGCCTCTGTGAGAGCCTGGGCTGTGATTTAATCTTCAACCCGGAGCCGGAGGAAATGTATCATGATCCATGCGCCTATGTGAGTATCGACACGCTGTCTGAGACCCTTTGCGGCAAGACAAGACCGATTCATTTTAAAGGGGTGTGTACGGTCGTGTCCAAGCTGTTCCACATTGTGGCGCCGGATAAAGCATATTTTGGACAGAAGGATGCCCAGCAGCTTGCCATCATCCGGAAAATGGTGTTGGATTTGAATTTTGATATTGAGATAGTGGGATGTCCCATCGTGCGCGAGGAGGATGGCCTTGCCAAATCCTCCAGAAATACTTATTTAAGCCCCGAAGAGAGAAAGGCGGCACTTTGTCTGTCAAGAGCAATCAAGTGTGGAAGCGAGATGATCCGCACGGGAATGCAGGCCGAGGATGTGTTAAAAGAGATGCGCGCAGTAATCGAAGCGGAGCCTTTGGCAAAGATCGATTATGTGTCGATGGTTGATGCCCTTACCATGCAGCCGGTGGAAAAAGTGGAAAAAGACGTACTGGTCGCCATGGCAGTATATATTGGAAAAACAAGGTTAATTGATAACTTTAGTTTTGAAGCGTAATCACCAGAAAATGTGAAAAATGCACAAAATGTAGAGAGATATATATTATAAATTGTGCCGAATTTACAAAAATAAGAGCAAAAATCCTTGCTTTCCGAAAAATTACAGTGATAAAATAAAAATGAAATTAAGGACTGTAAAGCAATGTTTTGGGGTTCTCTGCTATGAGGAGATGGAATGTTGCACGAAAGGAAGGTAAGATTATGAGAAGAATCATCAGCGCGTGCCTGCTTCAGACTGTTCGTTTTGATACGGTAAGCGGTGCGGACCCGGAGAAAGATTTTCAGGTGTATTGTCATAAGCTGGAGAGAAAAGGGCAGAAGTACCAGATTGAAGGAACCGAGAAGGAGTCGGACGGAGCACTGGTAGTGAAGATTAAAAAGCAGTACAATACATATAAAACTGAGGGGTATTTAGAATAGAGCTTCTATAAGAAAACTACAGAATGAAGAACATAAGTCCGCAGCGTCAGGCTGCGGACTTGTGTTGCTAAGCATACCTAAGTGAAGGCTCAGTAGACCTTCATCTCGGTTTTGTGGCTCTTTATCTTGGTTCAGCGGCAGGCTCAGAGAGATCCTGCGGTCCCTCAGCGGGAAGGGCGCTGGCGATCATGCGCACGGGGCTGGATTTTTCGATATCTTCCGCCATTTTCTGCGCTTTGAGAAGGATATCACTGATTTCTGTATCCTCAGCTTCCTCCGGTGTATAGCAGCGTGCATTTTCATCGGGAAAGAGATGGTTCTTCAGTTTAAATGCCATCAGAAAGGCTTCCAATTCTTGCCGAAGCGCGTCACGGTAGAATTCAAAATAAAACCGGATCTCTGTTTTCTCAAAATCGGTGCACATACAACCGCACTGTGTGCCGCGGGTGCGGCTTCTGCGGCGGAAGTATTCGCTGTCTCCGGTGACCATGTAGAAGATCTGCACCAGGAGGTTTTCCTCAATCTCATTTTCGTATGTAAACCAGTGTTTCCCCAGCGTGTCTTTTTGGAGAGATTTCTCATCTATATCGTATTTTTTTAACAGCTTGTGGTAAAGTTTGAGGGCGGATTCCTTTTCCCCGCCTTCCCCGCGCTCGGCGAGTGCTTTGATCTTCAGAAGTTTGGCTTCGATCTTGTTTTCGTCCATGATAATACTCCCCTTAATTTTTGACCATGTCCGAAAGCGGCAGTGCTTTCGTGCATAAGTATAGCATACTTTTTCCCGTTGCAAAATGGCTAAAATACGAAAAGATTTCAAATTCTTAAAGTTTTGTTGAGAATTTGTGAATAGGGTTGCATTATCTTAGGAGTAAGGTAAAATAAATATAGAAATATTTATTTCATATACGTAAATTTTCAGACAAAAAGAAAAGGGGGATTCGTATGACATCTGATATGATCAAACAGATTAAGGCGATGAAACAGGCATTGGTCAACGTGGAGATGACCGGGGAGGATGCCGAAGAGAGACAGGTGATTCTGGAGAAGCTTGAGGATGTTACTACCTATCTGAAAGATGCTATCGGAAAGGGAATTGAGTTCTAATGGACAAGATAGAGGCTTTGATTTTTGACATGGATGGCCTGATCTTTGACTCGGAGAGAGTGGTTCAGCGGACCTGGAATTACGCTGGGGAGCTGCTGGGATATGGGAAGATCGGCGAACATATTTATCATACACTGGGATTCAATGTAAAACGGCGGGAAGCTTACTTTAAAAATGTCTATGGTGAGGATTTTCGGATGGATGAGTTTAATGAGATTACCAGGAAGAAGTTCTATGACATTGTAGAGAAGGAGGGGCTTCCGGTGAAAACCGGTGTAAGGCAGCTGCTTGCCTATGCGAAAGGGCAGGGACTTCTTCTCGGAGTTGCTACTTCCTCGAGGCGCGAATACTCCACGCGGAATCTGACGGATGCCGGGCTTATGGAGTATTTTGACGGTTGTATTTTTGGCGATATGGTGAGTCAGGCCAAGCCTGATCCGGAGATCTACTTAAGAGCGTGTGAGATCGTGGGGGCAGCGCCGGGCAGAAGTATGGCACTTGAGGATGCTCCGGCGGGGATACGCGCTGCGAGTGCGGCCGGCATGTATCCGGTTATGGTGCCGGATCTGGTGCAGCCGGACGAGGAAGTGGAAAAGCTATGTTATCGGAAGGTTAAGTCTCTTATGGATGTGATTCCGCTGTTGAAAGAGTTTTAATTGCCGGGGACTGTAAGTGGATAACAGTGCCAGATAAGGGAAGATGATAACAGACTGTGACGTGGCCATTTTACCAGTCACAGTCTATTTTAAACTGCATTTTTTTGCCCGTTTTGGGATGAATGAATGATAGCTCACAGGCACAAAGGGCGATGGGATGGTATTCAGCTTTTTTGTGCTCACCGTCAGACGGCGCTGAGAATGCCGGATTATATTTATTGTCGTATAACAGAGGCATCCCTGCACCTGCCATCTGCACACGTATCTGGTGATGGCGGCCGGTTTTCAGATGAATCTCTGCCTCGGTGACCGTCTGGCCGTTCTCTTTGGATACGGCGCCCAGAACCCGGTAAGAAAGCTCGGCCTTCTTGGCACCGGGAGTTTCCTTAGTACAGATACGTGAAGTATTTGTGCGCCCGTCTTTTACGAGATAATCGGTCAGAGTGCCCTGATCCTGCGAAGGGGTGCCGCATAGCAGGGCATGATATATTTTTTGAAATTTGTCAGACTGCATCTGTTGATTTAGATGTCTGGCAGCGGCGGGGGTCTTACCGAACACTAGGATTCCGCGGACCGGCTGATCGAGGCGGTGAATCACGGCAAGATATGGAGAAGTAGCTTTGGATGCACCGCTTTGACTGATATGATTTCTCAGGAGGCTTTCCATATCGGTTGTCCCGAGGTTTCTGGTCTGCACCGGGACTCCGGCGGGTTTGACGCAAACGATGATGTGTGGGTCTTCATACACAATATTCATTTTTTCCATAATAATCGTATCCTTATTTTTAATTTATTCTTGACTTTTCCGAAAGAGAAAGTTACACTAACCTTGATAAAAGGGAGTAGCTTCCATTGAAAACCGAGAGATTATTCAGTGTAATACGAAATCGTCATCACGATTATTTAAACATAATCCGGTTCGTATTGTCAATTAGCGAGACTTTTATTGCAAATTATTACGCCCGAAGTGTATGAATTTTTGCAATAGTAAGTCTTTTTTTAGTGCCTGGTATACAAAAAGAGGCCTGAGGGAAACGCATTTTGGGGAAAGAAAGAGAGGAAAAGAATATGATGTATCTACTATTGATCCTGGGGTTTGTGCTTTTGATCAAAGGAGCGGATTTTTTCGTGGATGGCAGCTCCAGTGTGGCAAAGCTTTTGAAGGTGCCGACGATCATCATCGGCCTTACGGTCGTGGCGTTTGGAACCAGTATGCCGGAAGCTTCGGTCAGTATCACCGCAGCACTGAAAGGGCAGAATTCACTGGCGGTCAGCAACGTGTTGGGATCAAATATTTTCAATCTTCTGGTCGTTCTGGGGTGCAGCGCACTGATGAGACCGGTGGCGGCAAGTGCCGGAGTGCTGAAAAAAGAGTTTCCGTTTTCCATTTTGATAACGGCAGTCCTTCTGGTGCTGAATTCCCAGTTGGCGTTTAACAAAATTCTGGCAGGCGAGGGAGAATTTGTACTGGGAAGAATCAGCGGGATCATTTTGCTGGTGTTATTCGTATGGTTTCTGTTCGATCAGGTACACAGTGCGCTGAAAGCCCGCAGTGTGGCGCAGGAGGAAGAGACGGTTGAAGTAATGTCGCCGCTGAAAAGCTCAGCGTACATTATTCTCGGGCTTGCCGGAATTATCTGGGGCGGAGATCTGGTGGTAGATTCTGCTACGGAAATTGCGGTGCAGTTCGGGCTGAGCCAGACATTTATCGGGCTTACTATCGTGGCAATGGGAACCTCTCTTCCGGAACTGGTTACATCCGTCATCGCGGCAAGAAAAGGAGAGAACGATCTGGCGCTGGGAAATGTGGTGGGGTCTAACATTTTCAATATCCTGCTGATCCTGGGCGCAAGCTCTGCGATATCTCCGATTACGGTGGATGTGAATGCAATCTACGATATGGTGATCCTGATTGTTTTCAGCGTTCTTGCATATCAGTGCGCAAGAAGCAAAAGAGAATTGTCCAAGAAAGAAGGCATTCTGTTCCTGGTGGTTTATGCGGTGTATTTTGGGTATATTTATACAAGATAAAGAGAAAAAGCTGTTCCGGCATCACGAAGCGATCAAGGCAGGGGATTTTTCCGGAGTACACAGTGTACAGGCAGGACTTTGGCAGATTCGGGAAGAATGGGTTGACAAAATCGAAAAATTCAATTAAAATTTTTGGTAATTCCATATGAGGAATGCAGGGGTGCCTGCGCAGCCGTAAGAATAACTGTAAATGGCACCGCGAAAAGCATTCCGTTTTTGACAATGAAGAGGAATAGTATATATCGGAAGTGGCACAGAGAGGTTTAGGGGTATCGTATCTTTTATCTGACTTGGGACAAGAGGCCAGGGAAAGAGCGTTGCGCTGTTTGGTGGGAGAAACTGCATGGAAGATATAGAACCGGCCTTGGAGTCTCTGCACGAAAATGCAGCGTACCCGGCGTTAACGGGGAATGAAGTGAACTGTACATACAGTTAATTAGGGTGGTACCGCCGGCTTATCGGTCCCTTATAGAGAGGGATGGAGGAGTCGGCGTTTTGTGTTGCCGGGTATACCTGAGCGACAGTCCAGCAGAATGTCATCTTTGCTGCGCAGGCTTAGTCTCCCACCCCGGCAATCTATTATATAAAGAATAAAGAAGGAGAATAAACAAATGGCAAAAGAAAAGAAATTTGTGGAATCTATCACTTCCCGCGAAGAGGATTTCGCGCAGTGGTATACGGACGTAGTCCGCGAGGCGAAGCTCTGTGACTACTCCAGCGTAAAAGGATGTCTGAATTATCTGCCCAACGGATATGCGATCTGGGAGAAAATCCAGGCAGACCTGGACAAGAGATTTAAAGAAACTGGTGTGGAGAATGTCTATCTTCCGGTTCTGATCCCGGAGAATCTGCTTCAGAAAGAAAGCGACCATATCGAAGGATTTGCTCCCGAGGTGGCATGGGTGACAAGAGGAGGAATGGAACGTCTGCAGGAGAAGATGTGTATCCGTCCTACCTCTGAGACTCTGTTCTGTGATCTCTGGTCAAGAACCGTACAGTCTTACCGTGATCTGCCGAAGGTGTGGAATCAGTGGTGTTCCGTCCTCCGCTGGGAGAAAACGACCCGTCCGTTTTTGCGCTCCAGAGAATTCTTATGGCAGGAAGGCCACACGATTCATGCAACCTACGAGGAAGCTGAACAGAGAACGCTGACCATGCTGAAGGTTTATCAGGAGTTTATCAGCGAATCTCTGGCAATTCCGTTTGTATCCGGTCCGAAGACCGAGAGCGAGAAATTCGCGGGAGCACAGGATACCTACACAGTGGAAGCGCTGATGCACGACGGAAAGGCACTGCAGTCTGCGACCAGCCATTTCTTCGGAAATGCGTTCCCGGATGCATTCGATATCAAATATTCAGACAAGAATAATGAACTTCACAGCGTTTATGAGACCTCATGGGGACTGTCAACCCGTATTATCGGAGCGATCATTATGGTACACGGCGATGACAGCGGTCTGGTACTGCCGCCGAGAATCGCTCCGGTTCAGACCCGCGTGATTCCGATCGCGCAGCATAAAGAAGGCGTGCTTGAGAAGGCGAATGCTCTGACTGAAGCACTTGCGAAGGCCGGTTACAGTGTGAAGATCGATGATTCCGAGAAGAGCCCGGGATGGAAGTTCAGCGAGCAGGAAATGCTGGGTATTCCGACCCGTATTGAGATCGGACCAAAGGATATCGAACAGAATCAGGTGGTAGTGGTACGCCGTGATACCAGGGAGAAGATCGTGGTATCTATGGATGAGATTGAGACAAAGCTGGGCGAGATTCTGGAGACGATCCAGAAGGATATGTATGAGCGCGCGAAAGCATTCCTGGATGCCCATATCGATACGGCGCTTACCATGGATGAGATGAAAGAGAAATTCAATGAGAACCGTGGATTTATCAAGGCGATGTGGTGCGGAGATGAAGTCTGCGAGGGCGAGATCAAGTATGAGACCGGCGGAGCATCTTCCCGCTGCATCTGCAAGGATGAGCCGATCGGAGATAAATGCATTTACTGCGGAAAACCGGCTAAACACCTTGTATATTTCGGAAAGGCATACTAAAAAAAGTCCCGAGGGACATGTGATACAAGATGAGACGGAACAGGCATCTGGGCAATCTGGCACAGACAGCCTGTTCCGGGCGGTTAGGCGGATGGAAAGCCAGGAGTAGAGGAAGTATGATGAAAATTGATTTACCGGAAAAAGTGCATCGGATTATTACAACGTTACAAAGTCACGGATATGAGGCGTATGCGGTTGGGGGATGTGTGCGGGACAGCATTCTGGGCAGAACGCCGGAGGACTGGGACATCACAACCTCCGCCACGCCGATGGAGACCAAAGCATTATTTGAACGTACTTTTGACACGGGGATCGAGCATGGGACGGTGACGGTTCTGCTGGAGAAGGAAGGCTTCGAGGTCACCACTTACCGGGTGGATGGAAAATACGAGGACAGCCGCCACCCCAGCGAGGTTCATTTCACCCGAAGCCTGTCGGAAGACTTGCTGCGCCGGGATTTCACGATCAATGCGATGGCATACAACGATGAGGAAGGGCTGGTTGATATCTTTGGAGGCCTGGAGGATTTGCGGCGAAGCTGTATCCGCTGCGTGGGAAATGCAAAAGAACGTTTTAGAGAAGATGCACTGCGGATTCTAAGAGCAGTCCGTTTTTCGGCCCAGCTTGGGTTTGTGATCGAAGAAGAGACGAAAGAGGCTATCCAGATGCTTGCACCTACCCTTGAAAACATCAGTGCAGAGCGGATTCAGGTGGAGCTTATAAAGCTTCTGGTATCCCCCCATCCGGAGCAGATCCGCCTGGCCTATGAACTGGGAATCACAAGAGTGATCCTTCCGGAATTTGACGCTATGATGGCAACGAAGCAGGAGACGCCGCATCATTGCTACAGTGTAGGTGAGCATACGATTCATGCATTGATGTCGGTTGCACCTGAGAAGGTACTGCGGCTTACGATGCTCTTTCATGATATGGGAAAGCCTTCGAAAAAGACTGTGGATGAGGACGGAGTGGCTCACTTTAAGGGACATGCCGTCGTCAGCGAAGAGCTGTCCAGGAATATCATGCACCGCCTGAAATTCGATAACGATACCTTGCGTAAAGTGACCCGTCTGGTGTACTATCATGACTATAGGATGCCGGCGTGTGCCCGGAATGTCCGCCGCGCCATGAATAAGATCGGGGAAGATATATTCCCTTATTATATGCAGGTCAGAAGAGCGGACACGATGGCGCAGAGCAGTTATCAGAAGGAAGAGAAGCTGGCGAATCTGGATGAAATTGAGCGGCTTTATGATGAGATCATTTCAAAGAAGCAGTGTGTGTCTTTAAAAGACCTGGCGCTTACAGGCAGCGACCTGATCGCGGCCGGGATAGAGCCGGGGCCAAAGATCGGCGTGATCCTGAAAAAACTTCTGGAGGAAGTGATAGAGAATCCGGAAGAAAACCGAAAAGAATCCCTGCTTCGGCGTGTAAATGAATGGGAGAATGAAAGAGATCCACAGTAGAAAGAAATTCTGATTATGAAACTTTCATAGATGTTATAAACATGTAGGGCTGTCGCTTTCACGAATGAAAATTCGTGAAGCGGCAGCCCTACACACAAACCTTGTCTTTTTTTCAGTTGAAATTTTATCTAAAATTTTTTCATTTTTTTTACTGCATTATCACAATAAACTAAATGTACCATTGTCACTCCTCTGCTAAAATAGGGATCCATATTTGACTTAAATATTCTTCACTATATACGTTGGAATCACTATACCATTCCAATTCAGGACATGGAGCATGTTTAAATGGATATTTCACCAACCATTCTTCATTAAGATATTTCCAGCCTTTTTGAACTGCTTTTGGAACTGCACCGAAACAATCAAAAACAGCCCACGTAGCTTCTGGTATTTCAATTTCCACAAATCCTAAAGGCAAAATTTTATCCGATATAACCATGATAGAATATTCTATTTCGTTTGTATTTTCATCATAGTGACCAAATAAGCCGAATAAGCCTTTAGGATTACCTGTGTCTAATGAAATCAATGTTGAATAAGTACCATTTTTCTGACATTCACTCCAAAATTCTGGTATTTTTTTATAGTGCTTATTGTTTACGCATGAAATTTTAGTGCATTTTCCTATCAGACGAAGAGGTTCTTTTCTCTCAAGCTTCCATATGTATTGTTGCTTTTGAGCAATCTGCATCTTTGGCATTACACATAGCTTCATATCTTTTTCTCTTGCCTCTTTTGGAGAAATACCATGAAATTGTTGAAATGCTTTTGTAAATGACGTAGGGGAATTATACCCATATTTATAGCTTATATCAATAACTTTCATATTAGTGCTTTTCAAATCATATCCTGCCAAAGTCAATTTTCGTGAACGAATATATTCAGAAAAACTTATACCATTCATATAAGAAAATAGTTTTTGAAAAAAATCAAACGAACAACCTGCCATTTGAGATATTTTTTCATTGTTAATTGGTGTTTCCTCACGTTGTAAATGGTTTTCAACGTAATCAATAATATTTTGTAATTTTTGATTCCAGTCCACTAAGATTATCCTCCTTGTCTAGGATATATTGACATTATATCAATTATCAAAACAACTTTCATCTCATTTTAAGTACTGATTGGAGAGCATATAGAACTTGGGCGGTGTCGGACTAAAGCGATAGCTCCAAAGCTTTTGGGGAAGGGCCGCAGCGTGTCTGCACCCCGGCATTTTTGGTTGTCAAGCATACCTGAGTGAAGGTTCAGTAGAATTATATCTCGGTATACTTTTTGAGAAACTCATACTTATGATTCCTGCAATTTTAGTCATGATTTTCTTAGTACGGTGCATACATTAAAAAGAACGGCAAAGCAACGCAGGATGCTCTTCTGAAGTCAGCCCTGAAAGCGGTCTGACAGTGCAGAAGCGTGTGGAAGGGGTCCGGCTGCTAATTACAGGTTACAGGGGGATGCCATGAAGGATTACGGAGTAAGTGTGCTGGAACAATATGAGATGGAAGTTTTCAGCACCCGCAGAATCAGGGGTGCTGTTTTATGTGATACGGACAGGGGGATTTTTCTGCTGAAAGAAACTCATGTGGCAAAGGGGCGCCTCCCGGTGCTGTTGAAGGTATATGCGCTTCTTGAGGAAAACGGGGCATGGCCGGTGGATACACCTCTGGCAAATAGAGAAGGAGAGTATGTGAGCTGTGCAGAAGACGGAAGCTCTTATATGGTGAAGCGATGGTTTTCCGGCAGGGAATGTGATATCCGCCGGGAGGCAGAGCTTCTGGAGGGAGTACGCCTTCTGGCGGGGCTTCACCGGATCATGCGGCTGCCGAATCTTGCGGAGGTGGAAGGAGGAAGCAGGGAGACGCTTGAGGAAGAATATGAGCGCCACAACCGGGAACTTAGAAAGGTGTGCAGCTTTGTCAGAAAACGCAGTGTAAAAGGAGAGTTTGAGACCGTATTTCTTCAGGGGTTCGAAAAGATGTACCTTTCGGCATCCTCTGCCGCAGAAGCCCTGTCGGGTGAAGGGATTCAAAAGCTCTATGAGGAACTTCAAAGGGAAGGTACATTCATACATGGGGATTATAATTATCATAATCTGCTGGTCAGCCCTCAGGGAATGGCAGTGACAGGGTTTGAGCGCACGCATCAGGAACTTCAAATGGCAGATTTCTATTACTTTTTGAGAAAAACCATGGAGAAATGCCGTTATGATGAGAGGTTGGGTTATCGGATGATGCGTGCCTATGATGAAGTACTGACACTGGATAAAGCCAAAAGGGATTATCTGGCGGTTCGTCTGGCCTACCCGGAGAAATTCTGGAAAATTGTTAATATGTATTATCACTCAAACAAAGCCTGGATTCCGGCAAAAAATGTAGAAAAATTGCAGAATGCCATTGCGCAGTCTGAGGAAAAACGAAGGTTTTTGGAAAACTTATTCTCATTTCACGTATAAGAGCTAAAAGTTGTGGCAGAAACTGTGCTGTATGATAATTTCTCTTCTTTTCATTTATCCCGAAGTGGTGTATAATGAACATAAATATTGTTCCGGTACACGATGCATCCGAGAGCGTACCGGTCCAGGAATCAATGGAGGTAAGAGGAGAATGGAAGAGTATTTAAAGAGATACCAGGAGTGGTGTGAGAATCCGTATTTTGATGCTGACACAAAAGCTGAGCTTAAAGGAATCGAAGGAAACGACGGCGAGATCAAAGAGCGTTTCTACAAAGACCTGGAATTCGGTACTGCAGGACTCAGAGGTGTGATCGGCGCCGGAACAAACCGCATGAATGTTTATACGGTGCGCAAAGCTACTCAGGGTCTTGCTAATTATATCAGTAAAAAAGATGCAAAGGACCGCGGCGTTGCCATTGCTTATGATTCCCGCCGTATGTCACCTGAATTTGCGGATGAGGCTGCTCTGTGTCTTGCGGCGAACGGAATCAAGGCTTATGTATTCGAGAGCCTTCGCCCAACTCCTGAGCTTTCCTTTGCAGTGCGTGAGCTGTACTGTATCGCAGGTATCAACATCACCGCGAGCCACAATCCGCCGGAATACAATGGATATAAGGTATACTGGGAAGACGGCGCACAGATCACACCGCCTCATGACAAAGGAATTATGGATGAGGTTCTGGCTGTGACAGATTATACGACCATGAAGACCATGGGCCTTGAGGAAGCAAAGGCAGCAGGGCTTTACGAAGTGATCGGCCAGGCGATCGATGACGCGTACATCGCAAGATTAAAAGAACAGGTCATTCATCAGGATGCGATCGACGCAGTGAAAGATGAGCTTAAGATCGTGTACAGCCCGCTTCACGGAACCGGTAATATCCCGGCAAGACGTGTGCTTGACGAGCTTGGATTTAAGAATGTATACGTAGTAAAAGAGCAGGAACTGCCGGATGGAGAGTTCCCGACAGTTTCTTATCCGAACCCAGAAGCAGAGGAAGCATTTGAACTTGGACTTAAGCTGGCAAAAGAAGTGGATGCAGATCTGGTGCTGGCTACTGACCCGGATGCGGACCGTCTTGGCGTTCGTGTAAAAGATAAGGATGGTGTATACCATACCCTGACCGGTAATATGTCAGGATGCCTGCTTGCAGACTATGAGATTGGACAGAGAAAAGAATTAAACGGAGGACTGCCGGAGGAGGGATATTTGATCAAGACGATCGTAACCTCCAACCTGGCAGATGCCATTGCTAAGGGCTACGACATCGGACTGATCGAGGTTCTCACCGGATTCAAATATATCGGACAGCAGATCCTTGGATTTGAGACCACCGGAAAAGGCCAGTACCTCTTCGGATTTGAGGAGAGCTATGGCTGCCTGATCGGCACACACGCAAGAGATAAGGATGCGATCGTGGCTACGATGGCTCTGTGCGAGGCGGCAGCATACTATAAGACAAAGAATATGACTCTCTGGGATGCAATGGTAGCAATGTATGAGAAATACGGCTTCTACAAAGACGATATTCAGTCTATCACCATGAAGGGAATCGAAGGACTTGAGAAGATTCAGAACATCCTTCAGACCTTACGGGACAACCCGCCGACAGAGATTGGCGGCTACAAAGTGCTGAAGGCAAGAGACTACAAGGCTGATACCATTAAGGATATGGAAAGCGGCGAAGTAGTGCCGACAGGACTTCCGTCTTCCAACGTACTGTACTATGATCTGACAGATGATGCATGGGTATGTGTACGTCCGTCCGGAACCGAGCCGAAGGTGAAGTTCTACTATGGAATCAAGGGAACCTCTCTGGAGGATGCGGATGCCAAATCAGCAGAGCTTGGAAAAGCAGTTCTTGCTATGGTGGACAAGCTGATGTAAGAAGAGCATAGCCGGAATTGAAATAGGATGTGAATCCGAAGTAAAGTGAAAAGTGTTTATTACAGGTCCTGCCATTTTAAGTGGCAGGACCGACTTTATTGTTTGAGAGGTATTTACCGGAACAAAGAGGAATCGTGATCATTTAGTATGGCCTGTTTTCGCTTCAACCATTCTTCATCGTTTTCGTAGAAAGGAACTTGTTCCGGAAAAGCATCTGCGATCAGCTTTTCTATCTGAAAACTGTCGTTTAGAGTATTGTAAAGTAAGAAATTGGCAGTATACAGAATGAACCAAAAACCGATCAGCGGTATCAGCATGACAGACCACGGCAGGAACAGAACCAAGACTGCCCAGTATAGCAGCTGAAGCAGGGAAATGCCCACGGTTTTTGGGAAAAACCGGAGAATAAACAGCAGGCAGTTTCGGGCGCATTGGCGAAACGGCTGCTTGAATAAAGCGATCTGCGGCCAGCAGACGGAAAAGAACATGGTAAACAGCAGCAGGCTGAACAGATACAGAGCAAGTGTTCCCCACCCAGGAAATCGTGCGGACCACCAGAACAGCATTGCCATGAAAATGTAAAATCCCAGCATGGTGCAAAACAAAATACCGGGCAGGATAGACTGGCGCCAGTTTTGTTTCCACGCATGTTTATAGGTTTCCCGGCATTTTCCGGACGCATCCCGAAGGCCGCGCATCACAGTGTCATACATACAGGAAAGGGCAGGGCCGGCAAAGATTCCGCCGATGATGCAGGCAGGAATCAATACCAGCACGCTGGAAGAGAGAATTGCAAGGGCGATGCCGATCCCAAAGGGGAGGAAGCCTGCCAGCGTCAACAAATTTGTGAACAGGAATTGTTTGATATTTCGTTCTAAAACTTCGGTATATCTCGGAAAACCAGTCAACCGTTTTCCGTTTGAGGGAAATGAATTGGGGTGAAATAAGAAAGCCATAAAGATCCTCCTAATCAGCGCTAAAGTGGCAGCCGCTTAAAAACTCGGTTAATAGTGTCTCTAAATCTTCCTCATAATCCGCAAGGCAGGTGAACTCGGCACAGACTGCGGTGGTGCCGCAGACGCCGAATGCAGATACCCCGTGATCGTAAGGGTTATCTTCATTGGTACAGTTATAGGTGAGCAGTGTGTAAGATTGCCCGTTGAGGGTTACAGTGTCTTCCACAAGAACTTCATAATTCTCCTTCGCAGCCGCCAGCCAGGTGTCACAGCTTGTTCTGGCGCGCTCTTCGTTCGGCGACTCGTTTGTGAGGAGATATAATTGGGCATCATAAAGGTCTATGGTGTCACCGTCGCTGTTTTCATAAGGAATGGAGTTTCCCGTAACCCATGTCGCATAGTAGAGTCCGTCAGCCGCCAGCGCTTCTTTGGTGTCGAGAAGTGTAAGCTGCTTTGGGGATTCAATACCGACAGTGGTTCCGATCTGGGTCCAGTCATCCTGCCAGATCTGCCCGTCTGCAGCAGTTTTGGAAGAAGAAGCACAGCCGGTCAAAATCAGGATCAGGCAGAGTAGAAACAATAATTTTTTCTTCATATTAATTGCATCCTCCTTGAAGAGTATCCCAAAGCTTGCTGCACGCGTCGGAGTGATCAGAACGCCTTTCGTCATAGAAACAGCGTCTTCCGAGGTACAGATCCGCTAAGAGTTCCTGGTTGCTGCCGGATTGGGTTTCTCCGAGCAGAGTCGTGTTGTAGCTGCCGAGATTCATTTCAGATAAAAGTCTGCAGGATTTCCATTGAAACGTCTTGCCTTCTGCGGAAAAATCGGCAGCATCCGGACAGCTGCCATCGGGCATTGCAAGTACCTGGAATTCCTTCTGAATATCATCCGGGTTTTCCATCAGGAAAAAATAGCTTTCGCAGTCATTGATGTCACCCATGAGAGTGATCATGGATGCCTGCCGGTAAGAGGCGGTATCGGCATCGGTATCGCTTGGATTGCCGCTGACAAACTGGTTGACCTGTATCAGTACTTCCCCGTCATGGTTATAGTCTTCGGCAAAAGCAGCGAATGCATCTTGTAAAGCGGCGACCGTATCCTCGGGTAAGCTGGTCTCTCCGACATAAGCAATTTGAATATCCGGCGACTTCTTAAACAACCCCAAAGCATTTCCGATGAGGTCTGCTAAAATAAAGAGAAGAAGGATCCCGCAGACTACATACCATTTATAATAGTGCCACCAGTTTTTCATGAAAATTATTCCTGCCTTTCTGTAAACTCCTTCGTGCTTCCGCCATACATATATGAGACCGGCAGGCAGACAAGAGGCGGCTTCGCAGAAAGATTTTCCTGAAGTAAAAGCTCTACGCACATTTCTGCAATATCCTGAACGGGCTGCACGATCGTAGAGCAGATATAATCGCCGTCACCGAACATCTGGACGCCATCGAAGCCGATCACCTGTACATCTTCCGGAACTTTGATACCCAGCTTCTTCAGCATATTGCAAATCTCATAAGCAATCAGGTCCGTAACACAGAAAAGACCGTCGAACTCTAACTTCCCATCGTGCATATGTTCTATAAGGAAGTTCTCGAATTCACTGATGGAATATCCGTCCTGCAGGATTTTAAAAGTATATTGCAGGTTTCTGGCAAGACATCCGTTTTCAAAACCAGCTTTTCGTTTGTTGGGTTCATTGTTCAGTGAAGAACCAACCCGTAAAAATGCTACATTTTTGCATCCCAGATCAGCCAGCCGTTCGGCAGCCATCTGTCCGCCTGCGAAATTGTCACTGGCTATGCAGGGGATATGGGAGCCCATGATCCGGTCTATCGAAACATAGGGGGTATTTTCCGTGACATGCAGATCCGGGTTATAGGTAAGCCCGATGATTCCGTCTACTTTATTTTGCTGTGCCATGGTGATGTATTCTTGCTCTGCTTCTGGATTAAAATCGGTACAGCAGAGCAGCATCCGGTATTTCCTTTTTAAAAGAGAACGGTTGATCTGGTAGGTAAGTTTTGCAAAAAAGGGATTTTGTGTATTCGGGATGAGCAGCGCGACCGTGTAGGTTCTGCTGGCTTTTAATCCCTGTGCATAGCTGTTGACCTGGTAGTTTAATTTTTTGATCGCCTCTTCCACACGGATCCGGTAGGATTCACCTACGGGCAGTCCGTTGATGACCTTGGAGACCGTACCAAGTGCTACTCCGGCTTCTAGAGCCACGTCTTTCATTGTGGGAGCAGAATTTTTATTTCTCATAAATGATTACCTCTCTTTTTGTTTCATGAAATTATTATAGTTCCTTTTCACGCATTTGTAAAGAGAAATTTCACGAAATTTCATGAAACGATACATAAAGCAATAATGTACAAAAATCCTATTTTTTAATTGTGAAAATCGAATAAAAATGTGATGATTCACAAAAAAGCAGCGCAAAAAGCTTGACTCAAAATCAAAATAGTGATATTTTTAACCCAGCGATGAAATAACGTTTCATGAAAACCGTGGTTTGAAAACGCTGGGGCAGTTGAAAATGGCCGAACAACTGCCAGAGGAAATTTGCCGGAGATATCGTATACGATTCCCGGCGTATAGAAGGAAGGAGAGATTACATGGATAGGTTAAAAACAGCAGCTCCAACAAGAAAAGTCAGGCAGAAATCTGTATTCAAACGTATGGGTGCATACTGGCAGTTGTACTTAATGCTCCTGATTCCTGTCGTACTGACTATTATTTATAAGTACATACCGATGTATGGCATTCAGATTGCATTCCGTGACTATAAATCCGTTCGCGGTATGTGGGGGAGCGACTGGGTAGGACTCAAGTGGTTTATACGTTTCTTCAGCTCACCAAACTGTGTCCGCATGATTAAGAATACAATATTGCTGAGCTTTTACAGTTTGCTTTGGAGTTTTCCGATTCCGATTATCCTGGCATTGATGATCAATCAGCTGAGGTTCCAGAAGTTTAAAAGAACGGTGCAGACCATTCTGTACGCACCGCATTTTATCTCTGTCATGGTTGTGTGCGGTATGCTCCGCGTGTTCTTAAGTCCGTCAGGTGGTCTGATAAACCTGATTGCCGGTACCAGCATTGATTTTCTTTCAGAAGCGGCAGCTTTCAGGACCATTTACATTGCATCCGGTATCTGGCAGGATGCAGGATGGGGAATCATCGTATATATGGCGACACTGGCAAATATTGATACCTCTCATTACGAAGCTGCCAAGATAGACGGAGCGTCCATGTTCCAGCGGATCCGCTACATTGATTTGCCGGAGCTGGTGCCGCAGATCGTGCTGATGCTGATCATGAGTGCAGGTAACCTGATGAACGTCGGATTTGAAAAAGTATTCCTGCTTCAGACGGATCTTAATAAGGCGACCAGTGACGTGATTGCGGTGTATGTATATCAGCAAGGTATTGAACATGCAAAATACAGTTATTCGACAGCGGTAGGTTTGTTTAATACGGTAGTCAACATTATCTTGCTGATTGTTGTAAATAAGATAACAAGTAAGATTTCCGAAGACGTAAGTTTTGTATAGGAGGTGCAGCATGGAAAAGAAAAAACAGACAGGACAGCTGCGGGGCTTATCGGATAAGACCAGTGATATCATTCTGGTAGTGATTTGTCTTGCTATTGTACTTTTGGTTGCGTATCCACTTTATTATGTGCTGGTTGCTTCCGTTTCCAATCCGTATGATGTGTATGCGGGAAAGACATTTTTGCTCCCCAGTGGATTCACTTTGGATGGTTACAAGGCAGTGTTTGCAGATAAGAGCATTATCACCGGTTATCTCAATAGTATCAAGTATACCGTAGTCGGAACGGTCTTTTCCGTGGTAATGGTGTATCTGTCCGCATATCCGCTGAGTATCAAAGAGCTGCCGGGAAGAAAATTCCTCAGTATTTTCTTTATTATAACAATGTATTTCGGCGGCGGCCTGATGCCTACCTATTTGATTGTCAGAGATACCGGTTTGATCGACAGCATGTGGGCATTGTTCCTTCCGGGCGGGGTTGCCGTGGGAAATATGATTATTGTCCGTAACTTCTTTGAACACAGTATTCCGAAGGAAATGATCGAGGCGGCCGAAATAGACGGAGCTTCCAAATGGACCACATTTATCAAAATCATTGTTCCGCTCAGCCGGTCTATCATGGCGGTTATGGTAGTATTCAGCATGGTTGCGTACTGGAACGACTGGTTTACGGCACTGATCTATCTGCCAGGCAAGGAAAATGCTCCTCTGCCGCTGGTGCTTAGAAATATCCTGATCAAGAGTTCGGCAAGTGCGAGCCAGGCAAGTACCATTTCCGGCGGTTATGCAGAACTGAACAAGTTGACTGAGATGATTAAGTTTTCATCCATTATCGTGGCAGCAGCACCGATGCTCGTGATCTATCCTTTCGTTCAGAAGTACTTCGAGAAAGGCTTCATGGCAGGCGCAGTTAAAGGCTAATGAGATTCGGAGAAGAAGGAGATGAGAATAGTGAAGATGTGGAAAAGATTGACTTCGTGCCTGTTGGCAGCCGGCCTTACGGTCTCTATGGCGGCGTGCAGCAAGCAGGAACAATATAACATGGAACCAGGTGTTGCCAATACGGATACATCCCAGACAGAATTCACGATCATGGGTGCGGTCAGTGCACTGAGCAAGGGCTATGACGACAATGAAGTTCTGAAGCAGATGCAGGAAAAGGCAGGCATAAAGATTGACTGGAACGTTATGAGCGATTCCCTGAGTGAGCAGGTGAATATCCGGATTGCGGGAAGGCAGCTTCCGGATGCATTTCTTGCAGTCGGTTTCAACAACTATGATATTACAACCTATGGAAGTGACGGGGCTTTTATTGACCTGACCCCGTATCTGACAGAAGAGTATATGCCGAATCTGACGAAGATTCTGGAGGAGAATCCGGATATCAGAAGTGCGATTACCATGAGTGACGGATGTATCTATGGGCTTCCGTCAGCGGAAAAAATGGGAACTGCAGGTATCGGTGCAGAAGAAGATTACAGTATCTACACGATTCCGCAGTTTAGTATGATCAACAAGGCATGGCTGGATGAGCTGGGAATGGAAGTGCCGACGACTTTGGATGAACTGCACGAAGCGCTTGAGGCATTTAAAGAAAATGATATGAGCGCAAAATATTATGGGAATGCTGCAGGCAGTACGATCCCGATGAGCACCGGCTTTGATCAGTGGTGCTGGGGGCAGAACATCTTTTATGCCGGTTTTGGATTTACGAACTGGCCGAATGACGTAATCAATGACCTGGTGTTGAATCCGGACGGAAATGTGGAATTTATCTGTGCTTCTGAAAAATATCGGGATGCACTGACCTATTTTCATGACTGGTACGATGAAGGGCTGATGGATGTGGAAATGTTCAGCCAGAGCGATACCCAGTTGATTTCCAAATGTTCTCAGGGATATGTAGGTGTGTCTACCTGGTGGTATATTGAGGAGCTGATGGGAGATTACGCAGATGACTATGTATTCCTTCCGATCCTTGACGGTCCTGACGGGACGCATAATGTCACAGTGCGTACCGGCGGCGGTACAGCCAGTGGGAACTTAAGCATTACAAGTGCATGTAAGAGCCCTGCAAATCTGCTGAAATTCTTTGACCAGTGGTATGAGCCGGAGAATGTAATGCAGCTGCAGTACGGACCGATCGGAACTTATTTTACAGAGCAGGATGAAAATGGAGTATGGAAGAGTATTTCAGACGATGAAGCAAAAGAGAAATTCGGAAAGAGTGCCGGAGAATTGAAGGGTGAATATGAGGTATATGGCCCGAAATTGATTCTCAGTGATTACTATAATACGACTTTCAAGATGGAAGACCGTGCGATTGAAAGACTGACGGATTTGTACGATTTCTGGATGCCGTATGTCGACAGTACGGTTACTTACCCTGTAGATTGCGTGTATACTGAGGAAGAACTGGATGTGATCGACCGGTACAAGACGGATTTTGAAAGTACGGTATCTGAACAAGAAGGTCTGTGGCTGAAAGAAGGCGGACCGACAGATGCCCAGTGGGAGAGTTACGTCAAGAAGCTGAAAGAAAAATGCGGTATGGAAGAGCTTTTGAAGGTTTATCAGTCAGCATACGATCGCTATATGGAGGCGAAAGAGGCTGAGTAAGTAAAAAGAACAGGCACACTGCTTTTTTCCGGGTGTGCCTGCATTTAAAATATGGGATTATAGGAGATTGAATATGACAAGTCAGACACTACGTGAAGCACGAAAATACGAAGAGGCTTCTGAAAAATTAATTAAGAAAGAAGAAAGACCAGCCTTTCATTTGTCAGCACGTACAGGCTGGATGAACGATCCGAATGGATTCTCGTATTATAACGGGGAATACCATATGTTTTATCAGTACCACCCGTATGATTCACACTGGGGCCCTATGCATTGGGGACATGCGGTGAGCTGCGATCTTTTGCACTGGAGATATCTTCCGGCGGTTCTTGCACCGGATGAGTTTTATGACCGGGACGGATGCTTTTCCGGAAGTGCGATTGAACTGCCGGATGGAAGACATTTGCTGATGTATACCGGGGTGATGAGAGAACGTCAGAAAAACGGCGGCTTTAGCGAAGTGCAGACGCAGTGTCTTGCAATCGGAGATGGAATAGATTACGAAAAGTATGAGCACAATCCCGTACTGGATGAGAAGGATATTCCGGAAGGTTGCAGCCGATTCGATTTCCGTGATCCAAGAGTATGGAGAAGTAAAGACGGAACCTATTATTGTGCCATCGGAAATCGGCCGGCAGACGGAAGCGGACAAATCCTGCTTTACACCAGTGAAGATGGATTTGGATGGAAATATAAAAAAGCGCTTGCGGTGAACAACAATCGTTTTGGAAAGATGTGGGAGTGTCCGGATTTCTTTGAGCTGGATGGGAAATGGGTGTTGCTTACCAGTCCGCAGGACATGCTTCCTCAGGGATTTGAGTACCATAATGGGAATGGAACCTTATGTCTGATCGGTGATTTTGATGAGGAAACAGATTCTTTTACGGAACAGTATAATCAGGCGATCGATTATGGTATTGATTTCTATGCACCTCAGACAGTTTTGACTCCTGACGGCCGGAGGATTATGATCGGATGGATGCAGAACTGGGATACTTGTGCGATCCGGACTCCTGAAGAGCTGTGGTTTGGCCAGATGAGTCTGCCCAGAGAATTATTCCTGAAGAATGGAAGACTCTATCAAAAACCAATCCGTGAGCTAGAAGATATGCGAAGCAAAAAGGTGGAGTACAAATCCGTTTTGGTTTCGGATACGATCAATCTGGAAGGGATAAAAGGGCGCAAGGTGGATATTGAACTGAATATCCGTCCGGCTGACGAGAGGAATCTTTACCGGAAGTTTGCGATACGGTTTGCACAGAATGCACAGTATCAGACATCGCTCAGTTTCAGGCCTCATGAGGATATTCTGAAGATTGACCGGAAATTCTCTGGTTCCAGAAGGGCGATCATCCACCAGCGCAGAAGTAAGGTAAACAGTGAAAACGGAATTCTGAAACTGAGATTGATTCTGGACCGCTTTAGTGTGGAAGTTTTTGTGAATGATGGAGAACAGGTTATGACTGCAACTATGTATACGGAGCAGGAGGCGGATGGAATCTCTTTCTTCGCAGATGGTGAGGTTAAAATGGATATTGTGAAATATGATTTGTCTGTGTAAGGAAGTAAAAGCTACAGTCATTTAAAGAGGCTTTGGGATATTCATCCTGGTATGGGGAAACCCCTTATATTTTCTCGCTTTTCGGGTAATTATGCTTGACAAAGAACATAAAAACCGATATAACAATACATAGAGTATGCACAGCTCTGTGCAAGGGAACTCTGGAATAAACAGCAGAATACATGGGGGTATTCAAAAGATCATTTTACAGGAGGAAATATCCATGAACAAAACAGAATTAGTTGCAGCAATCGCTGAGAATGCAGAAATTTCAAAAAAGGACGCAGAAAAGGCAGTAAAAGCTTTTATTGATGTAGTAACAGATCAGCTTAAGAAAGAAGAGAAAGTACAGTTAGTTGGATTTGGAACATTTGAAGTGAGCAAGAGAGCTGCAAGAGAAGGAAGAAACCCGCAGACAGGCGGAACCATGAAGATCAATGCCTGCAAAGCACCGAAGTTCAAAGCAGGCAAAGCATTAAAGGACGCAGTGAATGAGTAATTAGAACACTTGGTGAGGAAGCTTCAGGCCTGGTGAGGATATATAATATATACTTTGACGGTATGTAATATACGATTGTAATGGAAACTAAGATAAACGTTTATTGGACGTTTACTTAGATATGTATGGCAATGAAGAAGAGAGCGATGGCGATGTCGCTCTCTGTTTTTTACCAAAAAGCAGATGTCTGACGGTTTGTATTGATTATATCAAGGCAAAGGACGATGCGGAAAGTGTTTCAGGCAGATTGTGTGGAAAGGAGTATAGAAATGCGGTTAGATAAATTTCTTAAGGTTTCGCGTCTGATCAAGCGGCGGACCGTGGCAAACGAAGCCTGTGACGCAGGCCGTGTGTTGGTGAATGGAGTAGTGGCGAAAGCATCACTGAAAGTTAAGAAGGGCGATATTATCGAGATTCAATTCGGCACCAAGACAGTAAAAGCAGAAGTTTTGGAGTTGAAGGACACCACGAAAAAAGAAGAGGCAGGAGAATTATTCCGCTATCTGTAAAGCCTCCGGTTCTAAATGGAAACAGCCTTTCATAGAATAAGTAGAAAGCGGAAAGGTTGGGACATGGAAGTGGAAACAAAACAGATGCCGAAGGCACAGAATCATAAACTGGTTGTAAATAACAGAAAAAACAGTACAGTGACGGGAGTTCTGGATGTGCTGTCCTTTGATTTAAATGAAATTTTGCTTGAGACAGAGCAGGGCATGCTGATGGTGAAGGGGACGGACATGCACGTCAACCGTCTTAGCCTGGAAAAAGGGGAGGTAGATCTTTCCGGGCACATTGACAGCATCGCTTATTCCGATATTCATCCGGGGGCAAAGCAGGGAGAGAATTTCCTGACGAAGCTGTTCCGGTAGAAGAAGATGCTGGGAATCGGTGTAGAATTTGCAGTATTTATCCACGCGGTGCTGAGTGGAATCGTAGTGACGTGCGTGTATTTAAGCCTGCGTGTACTGCGGCGGATTGTGCCACATGCGCTCTGGGCAGTCAATCTGGAAGATGTCATTTACTGGATGGGAACAGCACTATACCTTTTTGTGCAAATTTACCATACCAGTGATGGGGTGATAAGGTGGTATTGCGCACTAGGTATTGTACTTGGGGCGGCTTTGATACGTTTTTCACTTTTTTTGTTGAAAATAATCGCAAAAAAAATGTACGTTTTTATTTTGAAAAAATCGGGAAAAAGTGTTGCGAAATCAAAATAAAACCGATAGAATAAATTTGTTAATAATGGGTAAGTGAATCGGTATGTACCGATTGCGAAGGGTGAATACAGATATGGGGAGCTTAAAGCCAGAGAGCCGGAAACGGCGTCCGAAGAGCAGGCTTCAGAATCATAAGAGAAGTGTTGTGGCGATCAGCCTTATTATTTTTCTGTTAGGCGCAGTGATATTCGCACAGGGTATGACGCTCAGGGAGAAGAATAAAGCGTACAAGGCACAGGAAGCAGAGCTGATGGCTCAGCTTGATGAGGAGAAGGAACGTTCGGAAGAGATTGATGAATTAAAAGAGTATGTTGGTACAGATGAATATATAGAAGATGTCGCGAGAGAGAAGTTGGGTCTGATTCATGAGAATGAGATTCTGTTTCGGGCGGAACAATAGAGCGTGCCGGGGGATTATTCCGGTGGAGTGAGAAACAAAAGATGAGCTTTGGAAAGGAATTTCCGGAGCTCTTTTTATTATATAGGTATATTCGCTTTGTTAGGAAATTCCGTCGGAATCGGGGAGCATTCATTTGAAAAAAATAAGGGGGAGTCATAGATGGACAAGGACTACGCAGGCCAGGAAGTAATGGCGAATCCATATGTGGCGCAGGCGGACAGGTTTGCCTCATCTCTGCGTCATTTGGCAGATACATTTTTGAAAATGGAAGAGGCGAGGGAGCAGTTTACCAGGGAAGAGACCTGGGATATGTTCGAGCAGGTGACGGACAAAGTGTGTGCTGTCTGCAAAAACAGGGAGGGCTGTCTGAAAAAGGACAAGGAAGAGGTATACGAGCTTGTATATGAGATTCTCTGTACGGTGGAGGAGTATGGAAGCGGGCTGAATGTGGAAACGAAGCGGAAACTGCAGAAGAGATGCATTCTTGCGCCGCGATTTCTCAGAGAGACGCTGGGGGTGTTCGGAGAGGCGAAGAAGATGCTTGCATGGAACAATAAGATGGTGCAGAATCGGGAAGGGTGTGCGATCCAACTGGATGCATTTGCACAGATGATACGCCATGCGACGCGAGAGCTGGATGCAAGCATATTTACGGATACGCCTATGGAGAAACGAATCAAAGCGCATATGAAGAAGGAAGGAGTCCGGATGCTCAGCTCCGTTTTTTTTGTGAATGCAAAAGGAAGATACGAGATTCATCTGACGGTGCGCCCGGAAAAGGGAGTCTGTATGACGACAAGAGCGATGGCGAGAATTCTCTCGCAGTGTATCAAGCGCAGGATGGTACCGGCGAAAGAGGAGCGTCCTGTGCTGGCGCAGGAGTATTGCACGGTCGTGTTCGTAGAAGGGCCGGGATATTATACTCTCCAGGGTGTGGCCCGAATCGGGAAAGGCTGCGAGAAGATATCCGGCGACAGCTTTCTGATGACTGAGCTTCCTGGAGGACAGGAGGCAGCCATCCTCTCGGACGGGATGGGAGCCGGGGAAGCGGCCGGCAGGGAGAGCTCCATGGTGGTGGAAATGCTGGAGGAACTGCTTACGGCCGGATTCCCCAGGCAGACCGCGCTGGAAATGATGAATACGGCATTGGTGATGGGGCGGGAGGAGGTGTTTTTCTCGACGCTTGATATGTGTGTGTTTGATCTGTACACGGGCGTCTGCGAATTTGTAAAAGCAGGGGCGGCGACAAGCTTCGTGCGCCGTGCGGATCAAGTGGAGCATATTTATTCAGAAAGTCTGCCGCTGGGAGTGATCCAGAAGCAGAAGGTGGAAGAAGAGAGTATGCAGCTTTCCTCCGGTGATCTGGTGGTGATGGTGACGGACGGGGTGCTGGATGCGCTTCCGGCAGGGGAGCAGGAATATCTGCTGGATTTGATCCTTAAAGGGTCTGTTTTGGAGAACCCAAAAGAGCTGGCACATTATATCCTGGAAAAAGTTCTGGAGCTTAGTTCCGGAGAGCCTGTCGATGACATGACGGTTTTAGTGGCGGGAATCTGGGATTTGTGTTAAGATAAAATGATGTCAAGGCAGGAAATGTCTGGGAGGCGTCTTTTTCAGCAGGATTCGAAGTAAAGATTCGGGCTGAGAAATACGCAGGCATCAGGGAAAAGGCCGTGTACAGGGATCAAAGGATGAAATTATGGTTAATACAGTGAAAGAATATATCAGAAAATATCATATGCTGGCGGAAAACGATATCGTGATTGCCGGGGTCTCCGGGGGCGCAGATTCTATGTGCCTTCTTTTGGTGCTGGAAGAGCTGAAAGAGCAGATGGGATTTGACCTGTCCGTGGTGCATGTGAATCATATGCTGCGCGGGGAAGCGGCGGACGCGGATGAAGAATATGTGGAAGGCTTCTGCCAGGCAAGAGGGATTCCGTTTGAGGCATTTCACATCGATGTGGCACAGCTTGCAGATGAGCGGAAACTGTCGACAGAGGAAGCGGGCCGTGCGGCGAGAAGAGAGGCGTTTGCCAAGGCGGCACGACGGTGCACTCCGGAGGCGGGCGGAAGGGTTCGCATTGCACTGGCGCATCACCAGGAAGACAATGCAGAGACATTTCTTTTGAACCTGGCCAGGGGGAGCCGCCTTAGAGGGCTTGGGGGTATCAGTCCGGTAAATGGCGAATGGATCCATCCGCTTTTGTGCGTGGGAAGGGGAAAAATCGAGAAATTTCTGGAAGAAAAAAGGGTTTCTTATTGTATGGATGCCACAAACCTGGAAGATACTTATACGAGGAACCGGATTCGCAGGAAGATTCTTCCGGTTCTGACGGAACAGGTCAACAGCCGTGCAGTGGAGCATATCAACAGTGCGGCCGCTCAGCTCAGAGAGATCCGGCGGTATCTGGACGCTCAGACGGAGGAGGCGTACCGGCATTGCTGCATAAAAAAAGAAGAAGCTGTTACACAAAAATACAAAGAGGCATCCGAAGATTCCGACGCTCTTAAGAGGTCGCACACAGAGGGCAAGATGTGCCTGATTTTGCTGAAAGAAAGCTTTGACAAGCTGGATGGGCTGATTCGCTCCATGGTGGGGTACCGGGTGCTGGAAGAGATGGCAGGCCAGGCAAAGGATCTGGAAGAATGTCATGTAGATGCCTTGTGCGCTCTTATGGAGAAGCAGGTGGGAAGGCGGCTGATCCTGCCTTATGGAATCCGTGCGCTTAGGACATATGGCGGTATAGAGATCCGGCGGGAAGAAAACGGACAGAGGATGCCGAAACGGTTGGATGAAACGGCCGGATTACCAGAGGTGAAAGTGCAGATAAAGCCGGGGGAAACCAAGGAATATATTTTAAAAAACCGGACAATCGTGCTCAAGGCTTTTTTACGCCCGGAGGAAGCCCTTGATATCCCGAAAAAAACATACACGAAATGGTTTGATTATGATATAATAGAACAAGGTTTATCTATACGCACTCGAAGAGCAGGAGATGAGATTGTGTTTGACGGCATGGGGAATACACAGAAGTTGAAAAAAATGCTGATCAATGAGAAGATTCCCTCACAGCTTCGGGACGAGATTCTTCTGGTCGCGGACGGGAACCGGATTTTATGGGCGGCAGGTGTTCGGCAGAGCAAAGCGTATCAGGTGACGGAACATACGAAAAATATTTTGGAAATTACAGTTAGATAAGTGGAGGTATTGGGATGGCTGAAAAAGTAAAGGTATTAATTCCGGAAGAAGAGGTATATGCCAGAGTTCGGGAACTGGGCAAGAAGATTAGCGAGGATTATGCAGGGAAGCAGGTTCATCTGATCTGCGTTCTAAAAGGCGGCGTATTCTTTATGTGTGAGCTGGCAAAACGAATCGAGGTGCCGGTTTCCATGGATTTTATGAGTGTGAGCAGTTATGGTGACGGGACCACATCCAGCGGGATCGTGAAAATCGCGAAGGATCTGGACGAGTCTCTTGAGGGGAAGGATGTTTTGATCGTGGAGGATATCGTGGATTCAGGTCGTACGCTGTACTACCTGATGGACATCCTTCAGAAAAGAGGACCGAAAAGTATGCGCCTTTGTACCCTTCTCGATAAGCCGGACCGCCGTGTGCGCGATGTGAAAGTGGACTATGTCGGTTTTGAGATACCGGATGAGTTCGTGGTCGGCTTCGGGCTGGATTATGCGCAAAAATATAGAAACCTGCCGTACATTGGTGTTGTGCAGTTATAGCAGGTTGGAAGGAGCAGTTCATTGAATAATTATAAGTCAAGAGGAATCAGCGGGATTACGATTCTGCTGTGTATCGTGATGCTTTACGGAGTCTGGTTCTTTATGAGCCAGTCGCAGAGCCAGGATACTGCGTATACGTACCAGGCTTTTCAGAAGGATCTGAAGAAAGACAGGGTAAAGAGCGTGGAGATCCGGCAGAACAAGGTCGCCCCGACTGGCACGATCCGGGTGGAATTAGGGGATGATGTGTTAAAGGAGCTGCACGTGACGGATGTCGGAGAAGTGGCGGATCTTCTGGATTCTTATGATGTCGCTTATACCGTGCGTGATGTTCCGCAGGATAGCTGGGTGTCATCCTGGCTTCCTACTCTGGTTACGATCGGAGCCTTTATTTTCCTGTTCATGATGATGAACCGGCAGGGAGGCGCCAATGCCAAAGCGATGAATTTTGGAAAGAGCCGTGCGAAGATGAGCACGGAGGCGGATAATCATATCACATTTGCCCAGGTCGCAGGTCTGAAAGAGGAAAAAGAGGACCTGGCGGAGATTGTAGATTTCCTGAAAGCGCCCGGAAAATATATCCAGGTCGGAGCGAGAATCCCGAAGGGAGTTCTTCTGGAGGGACCTCCGGGAACCGGTAAGACTCTGCTTGCCAAAGCAGTGGCAGGAGAAGCGGGAGTTCCGTTTTTTACCATTTCCGGTTCGGATTTTGTGGAAATGTTCGTCGGCGTGGGTGCATCCCGTGTCCGCGATCTGTTTGAGGATGCAAAGAGGAATGCACCGTGTATTATTTTTATCGACGAGATTGACGCAGTGGCCCGCAGACGTGGAACGGGTATGGGCGGCGGTCATGATGAGAGAGAGCAGACGCTGAATCAGCTTCTTGTAGAGATGGACGGGTTTGGCGCGAATGAAGGCATTATCGTGATGGCGGCGACGAACCGTGTGGATATTCTGGACCCGGCTATTCTTCGCCCGGGGCGTTTTGACCGGAAGGTCATGGTGGGACGCCCGGATGTGCAGGGAAGGTATGAGATCCTTCAGGTACATGCCAAGGGGAAACCGCTGGGAGACAATGTGGACCTTCACCAGATCGCCCAGACTACGGCGGGATTTACAGGGGCGGATCTTGAGAATCTGCTTAACGAGGCGGCGATTTTGGCGGCAAAAGAAGGAAGGGTGTATCTTCAGCAGGAGGATATCCGCCATGCTTTTATTAAGGTAGGAATCGGTTCCGAGAAGAAGAGCCGTGTGATCTCAGATAAAGAAAAGAAGATTACGGCATACCATGAGGCGGGACATGCGATTTTGTTCCATGTACTGCCGGATGTGGGACCAGTGTACAGTGTGTCCATCATTCCGACTGGCGTGGGCGCAGCCGGTTATACGATGCCGCTGCCTGAAAAAGACGAGATGTTCAACACCAAGGGCAAGATGCTTCAGGATATTACCGTTGCGCTGGGAGGAAGAGCTGCGGAAGAGATGATATTTGACGATATCACGACGGGAGCGTCCCAGGATATTAAGCAGGCGACGGCTTATGCCAAGTCCATGGTGACAAAGTTCGGTATGTCCGAAGAGCTTGGACTTGTGAATTACGATAATGACAGCGATGAGGTGTTTATCGGACGGGATCTGGCTCATGCTTCCAGAGGCTACGGCGAACAGATCGCAACGACGATCGATATGGAAGTGAAGCGGATTATCGACGAGTGTTATACCAGAGCGAAAGATATTATTAAAGAACACGAGAACGTATTGGAAGCCTGTGCAAAGCTTCTTTTAGAGAAGGAGAAGATCACAAGGGAAGAGTTTGAAGCGTTGTTTGTGTAGGAATTGAGGATTAATTATGAATAGGAATGCACTGTTTTGTGATGGGACGGAAGCTTATGTGGCACCGCCTGAGCCGGAAGCGGGAGACACCCTGCAGTTCTGGTTTCGCACGGCAAAAGACGATGTAGATGAGGTATGCCTGCAAAGCGGGGGCACAGACTATCTCATGAAGAAAGTGATTTCGAGAGGGAATTTTGATTACTATCAGGTTGGAATACAGATGACGGATGCGGTGTTCCGTTATCGTTTCCGTATCCGCATGGACGGGGAGGTCTGTTACTATAACAAATGGGGGCCTTCGGATGAAGCCATGGAATACTATGATTACCGGATCGTACCGGGATTTTCCACGCCGAATTGGGCCAAGGGGGCGGTCATGTATCAGATTTACGTGGACCGTTTCCGGAATGGCGATAAGACGAATGACGTGCTGACGGGAGAGTACAGCTACATCGGTGAGCATGTGCATCGGGTGGAGGAATGGAATCGTTATCCACAGGCGATGGACGTGAGGGAATTCTACGGAGGCGATCTGCAGGGAGTGATCGATAAGCTGGACTATCTGCAGGGGCTGGGTGTAGAGGTTATTTACTGTAATCCGATTTTTGTCTCTCCGTCGAATCATAAATATGACAGCCAGGATTATGATTATGTCGATCCGCATTTTGGTACGATCGTGGTGGATGGAGGCACGCTTCTCGCAGAAGGAGACCAGGATAACCGTCACGCGGAGAAGTATCGGATCCGCACAACCAGCAAGGAGAATCTGGAAGCAAGCAACCGGATGTTTGTAAGGCTGGTGGAGGAGATACACCGCAGAGGGATGAAGATCATTCTGGATGGGGTGTTCAATCATTGCGGTTCGTTTAATAAGTGGCTGGACAGGGAGAAGATTTATGAAGACGCACCCGGGTATCAGCCGGGAGCCTATATGTCGGTCCAAAGTCCTTACAGGAATTTTTTCAGCTTTGAGAGGAATCAGGCTCATGACTGGCCTGAAAACGGAAGCTACACCGGCTGGTGGGGGCATGATACACTGCCGAAGCTGAATTATGAAGGCTCTAAGGAGCTGGAAGCCTATATATTAAAGGTCGCCCAAAAATGGGTGTCTCCGCCGTACAATGCGGACGGATGGCGCCTGGATGTGGCGGCGGATTTGGGACAGAGCAATGAGTTTAATCATGAGTTCTGGAAGAAATTCCGTAAAGCAGTAAAAGAGGCAAACCCGGATGCCCTGATACTGGCGGAGCATTATGGGGATCCGATGGAGTGGCTTGAAGGGGATGAGTGGGATTCTGTGATGAATTACGATGCCTTCATGGAGCCGGTGACCTGGTTTCTGACAGGGATGGAGAAGCACAGCGATGAATTCCGCGAGGACCTGCTGGGCAATGCGGATAATTTCAATAACGCCATGAAGCATCATATGGCCAGTATGATGATGCCTTCTCTGCATACGGCCATGAACCAGCTTTCTAACCATGACCATTCCAGGTTCCTGACAAGGACGAATCATGTGGTCGGACGCGTGGCAGAGCTCGGATCAGAGGCGGCAAACCAGGGCGTGGACTATGCGGTTATGAGAGCTGCTATCGTGATCCAGATGACCTGGGTGGGAGCGCCGACGCTGTACTATGGTGATGAGGCCGGGGTGTGCGGGTTCACGGACCCGGACAGCCGGAGAACCTATCCCTGGGGACATGAGAACAAAGAACTGCTGAGCTTCTACCGGGAGATGATCCGGATTCACCGCAGACATCAGTCGCTGGTGAAAGGTTCACTTAAGATGCTTAAGACGGAGAAGGATCTGCTGGCGTATGGAAGGTTCTGGGGAGATGAGCAGATTATCGTGATTATCAACACGGCAGATTATCTCAGAGAGATCGACGTACCGGTGTGGCAGGCTGAGGTCGTGGAAGGCAGCAGTATGGCGAGACTGATGTACTCTTATGAGCGAGGGTATATCGGGGAATTTGAAGAATTCAGGGTGAAAGACGGGATGATTTCCCTGATGATGGGGAAACGCTCAGCGATTGTGCTTAAGAATAAGAAGTGGTAAATGTGAATGCCTGGGATTTTCAATTTCGGCGTATGCTCAAGATACGAACCAGGTAGATGTCTTATCAGTAGAGAAAGAATACTTAAAATCGTTGGGCGTTACACAAGATTATCTGGATTTAATCCCAGAGGAAAAAATTCACGCAATGTATGAAAGATATTTTAGCCAAACTAGAAGTAACAATGATATAACTTATGAATGGGGAGGCTATGAAACATTTGTGAAAGATATAATAGATATCAACCCAGACAATCCATCTACAAGAGGTACAATCTCTACGGCAAAATTACAACTTACGATTGCATATATGAATGAAGTATATGGTACAGAAATTAGAGGAATAACTGTAGAAATTAGTTATAAATGGCTATCTATTCCTATTTTCTTAGATGAGGATGCCATAACTGTTAATTGGGATTCAACGCTTTTTAATTCAGATGGTTTCTATTCGGATATGGGAGGAGAATTTATATCAGATAGATATGTGTCATTTAAATATATATCACAACCCAACAAAATGGGAAGTGGTGGTCTTGGCTGGTTAGTACCGCTTACTGACGGTAAACATCCAGGAGAACTGCCAGTCAAGCTTTATGGGGGAGGTGCTATCCATCTTTTTCCGACCCAGACTCCACTGTACACCAGCTCAGGGCGTACATTTCTACTGATAATGGACTATACTCATAGATATATGAGCATTGGTGTTAGTCTTGGATTTTCGATAAATGGTGGTTCTGTAGGAATTTCTACAACAACTGCGACGGATAATCTTCATTGTGAATATAAGTGGAAAGCAATCGTTGCGAGTGGATCGAATAATTGATAATATGGTAAATGCTAAGTTTATTAAAACAGTTTTTTCATTGATTATTTGTATTTCCTTTTGTTGTATATTGTATAAGAATGCACAACAAAGTTATACAATAGATTTGGAGACAAATGGAAAGCGAATGATCATAGATGAAGAAAATTTGGTTGAAATATTTGATAATCAAAGTGCAGTTTTAAATGACATGAATATCGCTATTTTTTATGATGCAGAATATCATCTCCAGGGCAATTATGTTAAAGAGATTTACATTTATGTCATAATCAGAACCAAAGGGAGTTCAAAAATCAACAGCCGTCTTACGTGTAATGAGCGTTTGTTTTTGGAATCTGAGAGTTATATGAGTTATGATGGTTCGGAAGTAATTGAAGCCCCCCTTTATTTAACTAAGCTTATTTATGGAGATTGTGAATGGCAAAGCAAAGAAAGGTTTTTTTCTGGTGATAAATTGACTGTTTTTAGATTCAAATTTTTCCCGGGTTATCCTGAAGCGATACATAGAAATGAGCTTCATGTGTGGTTGAAAAGTTTTACTTATACAGCTACTGGTTATTTTTAGTTGCCAAGCATGCCTGAGTGAAGATCCGGTGGGGCATAAGAGAAAGTAAGGTGTAAGAAAATGGTTCTGGACGAGACTTCGAAAAAACTGCGGTTTTCCTCAGTCGCGTAGCCGCTCGGCAACAAGAAAGAAGGCAAGATCCTGCGAGCATGATCTTGCCTTCTTTTTTGTTGCACTCGCCCGGCTATAACCGGAAGTTAAAGTCTGCGTATGCGGAGCATCCGTGCTCGTGTACATCGAGTCCGTCAAGCTCTTCTTCTTTCGTTACCCGAAGTCCGACGGTCTTGTCGATCAATGTAAAGATGATAAATGCCATCACAAACACGAAGGCCGCTGTTGCTGCCACACCGATGATCTGTGTGGTCAGCGCGTACTCTTTGGAGAAAATTCCGGTCAGGATCGTTCCGGTTGCGCCGCAGACACCGTGGACGCTGATGGCTCCTACCGGGTCGTCGATCTTGGCTACTTTATCGAAAAATTCTACGGAGAATACGATCAATACACCTGCGATGAGTCCGATGATGATAGCGGAAGTATTGCTTACCGTATCACATCCCGCAGTGATGGCAACCAGGCCTGCAAGGGAACCGTTGAAGGTCATGGATACATCCGGCTTGCCGTAGCGTACCCAGGTGACGATCAAAGCGGCCAGGGTTGCGGCTGCGGCTGCCAGGTTTGTGGTCATGGCGATGTCACCGATATTCGTTGCGGCAGCAGTCGTGGAACCACAGTTGAAACCGAACCAGCAGAACCAGAGGATGAACACGCCCAGTGCCGCAATGGAAAGGTTATGTCCCGGGATGGCCCGTACTTTTCCGTCCTTTCCGTATTTACCGATACGAGGTCCGAGAATTTTCGCTCCGACTAAAGCGCAGATACCACCAACCATATGAACTGCGGTGGAACCCGCAAAGTCGTGGAAGTTCATCTGCGCGAGCCAGCCGCCGCCCCAGATCCAGTGACCGGATACCGGGTAGATGAAGATGCTGATTGCTGCACTATATAATAAGTAAGCAATGAATTTGGTACGCTCTGCCATGGCACCGGACACGATCGTCGCGGAGGTGGCGCAGAATACGGTGTGGAAGATCAGGAATACTCCGATGGGCAGTCCGTTGAATAACCCGTCCGCATCTGCAAGCTTTGTGGGATCGAAGAATCCCTGCGTGCCAATGATTCCGTTCCAGTCGGTTCCGTGCATGATAGCGAAACCGAAGATGAAGAAGAACAGACTTCCCAGTACGAAATCCATCATATTTTTCATTAGAATGTTACCTGTGTTTTTAGCTCTGGTGAAACCTGCCTCACACATGGCAAAGCCTGCCTGCATGAAATATACCAGAATCGCGCCAACCAGGCACCATACTACATTAAGGAGAAGTTCAGTTGCTGCCGTGGCCTCCATGCCATTTTCTATTAATGCTGTTAATCCCATAATACAAGTCCTCCTTTTTGCTATGAAAAAAGGATATCCGCCTGTCCTGCGCGTCGGGGAAACTAAGGAGTGTTCCGCCTGACAGGCCAGATGCAGCTATCCTCTTTGATAACATCTCTCTTAAATTCATGTCATGTCTTTCGGCCGGGCCGGAAAACATTTTCACAAGCTGCGGAATGCCCTATAATGCGGCAGTTCCTCTCTCACCGGTACGGATACGGACGGCATCCTCCACTTCATATACAAAAATCTTACCATCACCGTACATACCAGTCTGAATCTCATCCACGATCTTTTGAATCAGCGGCTCCGCAACTTCCGGTTCTACAACGGTTTCCACCTTTACCTTCGGCAGAAGATTGACATTGTATTCTGCACCGCGGTAGATTTTCTTGTGTCCTTTCTGATTTCCATATCCCATGATATTGCTGATCATAACACCGTTTGCGTCTGATTCGTCCAGAATGACTTTGAGGTCTTCCAGTTTCTCGGGCTGGATAATGATTTCCAGTTTCTTCATAATGACTCCCTCCTTTTTTGGATTGTCCGGTGTTTACCGGAATCTATATGGCAGGCTGGGGAAAATACATGGTTCCACAGGTATGCCTGAAACAAAAAAAGGACATTTCCCGCAATGGAAAACGTCCTTGTTTTGTGATAGTCCCTATTATACTCGGCGGGAAGAATTTGTCAAAGAGAATTTTATAGAAATTTAATATTTTGTGAAGTGTGTACGGTTTACGGGGAAAATCGGGCGGAAGATTGTGGAAAATGCGGGCATGTCCGCGGCGGGGGTGGAAAAGTGCGGTTTGCGGCGGGAGAAAAATAGAAAAGAAGAAAAATTCGCCGACTGTTGACGGATAAATAGTCATTTGTTACAATAAAAAATAGGGAAAAATATAGGTTTATGAAGCAATTATTAAGTTGCTAATAAATTGATATATTGATTAAGCCGTAACGCAAAGTGGCAAAAGTATTGTATGAATGGGATGCCGGCACGGTGCGGCTGAACTAAAGGAGCATAATGATTAACAAGGAGGAAGAGGTAGTATGATAAGTCTCACGTTTGGGGAGCAGGTCAAGATTGTTTTAAGTAGAAAAGGCATGACGATTAAGGAACTGGCAGAGCAGATTGAGGAGAGAACCGGAAAGAAGATGTCCCGGCAGAACCTGACGCAGCGCCTGGGAAGAGATAATTTCCAGGAGCAGGATATGCGTATGATCGCAGAGATTTTGGGCTGTTCGTTTCAGCTCAGTATTCTGGCGACGCAGGAAGCGGCTGAGAGAGCATCTGTGATTGAAGAGGTATTGCCAACTACAGGGGAGCTTGACAGACTGGAAGCAAGGAAGGAAAGAAAAGCAGCCCGCGCGGAAGCGAAGAAGAGAGAAGCTGAAGAACGTGATCTGACAGTCGGCGAGATCGTAGACATGCTTCAGGAAGAGCAGTCTGAGAGCGCCGGGCAGTATACAGAGGCCAAGTCCGAGACCGAAGCAGCGGTAAATGACGCGGCAGAAATGCATGTGGAAAAGGAAGAAGAACAGGCGGCAGAAGGCGTGCAGCAGTATGAAGAGACTGTTTCCGATCCGGCAGAGATAGGAAGGGAAAGCACAGAAGTGCCGCAGATGGAAGAGGAACAGGTAGAAGCACTGCAGAGCGAAGGAGAACAGATTGCAGCGGAGCAAATCGAGCAGGAGCAGATTGCCGCAGAGGAGACCCTGCAGGAACAGAGCGAACCGGTAGAGGAAATAATAGCCGCAGAGCCTGAGCGTGTGGTGAGTGAACCAGTTTCGGCAAAAACTGTGCAGGAGAAAAAGGGTGGTTTCTGGTCCAGATGGGAGAAACCGAAAAAGAAGGAAGAAAGGTCTGATTTCCAGCCGATCCGCCGCAGAGCGGATGAGGATGAGGACCGTGAGAAGGGGGATGTGAATCCCTATACCGGACGGGAATACCAGAGCAACAGCGTTAGGATGCATCCGAAGCGTATCGGTTATGTACAGGTATATGACCGGAAAGAGCATAAATGGACGGATATGACAGAATGGGCGTTCCTTGGATTCGAGGAGCGTAAGAAAGCGGCGATGGGAAAGGACTATGAGCCACCGATTTACCTGGATTAGTTGAGTTTGACCGGGCGGGAGGAAGTAAGACAGAAGATGAAATGGGAACAGTTATTGTCATCTGAAAGAAGCCGCGGAGGCGGCAGAGGAAAATATACAAGATCTACCGATCTCAGAAGTGAGTTTGAGAAGGATTATCACCGGATCATAGGGAGTGCGTCTTTTAGACGCCTGCAGGATAAAACACAGGTCTTTCCGCTGGATAAGAGTGATTTTATCAGAACCAGGCTGACCCATTCGCTGGAAGTTTCTTCTTTTGCGAAATCATTGGGACAGAATATCGGTGAGAACATACTGGCGTATAAGAAGGATCCGGATTTTACTGGGCGGATGAAGGAGGATATCTGCAGTATCCTGCAGTGCGCGGGACTGATTCACGATATCGGGAATCCGCCGTTTGGACATTTTGGAGAGACGGCCATACGGGAGTGGTTCGGGCGGAATCTGGACAAGCTGACCTTTGGCGGCAGGCCGGTGTCCGAGGTGCTGACGGAGCAGATGAAACAGGATTTATATCATTTTGAAGGAAATGCGCAGGCACTTCGTCTGGTATCCAAGCTACATTACCTGGTGGATGAGCATGGCATGAACTTGACTTATGCTTTGCTGAATACAATCGTTAAGTATCCGGTGGCATCCACGGAAATCGATACATCTTCCGGAAATATCAAGGATAAAAAGCTGGGATATTATTACGCGGACCGGGAGATTTTTCAAGCGGTGCAGAAATCAACGGGGACGATGGGACGACGTCATCCGCTGACCTTCATATTAGAGGCGGCGGATGATATCGCATATAAGACGGCAGATATTGAGGACGCCTTTGTGAAGGGCTTCGTTTCCTATCATCAGCTTTTAAGAGAGCTTGAAAGCCTGGGAGAAGGGGATGCTCCGGGGACAAATTCGGGAGGAAATGCTGAGAAATTTAATGCGCTTAAGAAATTGAATGATTTATATGAGCGAGGGATCAAACGGGGTGAGAAGTGCCCCGAGGAATATGCGATCAAGAACTGGATCGTGCGGGTGCAGGGATTTTTGATCAGCTGCGCTACCTATGGATTTACCTCGAATTATAAGGAGATTATGGACGGAACATACAAGCACGATCTGTTCTATGGGACTTTTGCCGAAAAGCTGATGAATCTACTGGGAGATATGGCGTATCGGATTGTATTTACGTCGGAGCAGATCTATAAGATGGAAGTGGCAGAGTCGGTGATTCTGAATTTCCTGATGGATAAGTTTGCGGCGGCTGTCGTGAGATACGATAATCCGGAGGAGAAGCCGGATTCGCTTGATAAGAGGTTGATTGCACTTATTTCGGATAATTACAAGAACGCTTACCATTTCCAGAGCAAAGGAAAGGATGAGGTGGAAAAATTGTACCTGCGGCTGCTACTTATGACGGATTACATCTGCGGGATGACGGATAGTTATGCAAAAAGGCTGTACCAGGAACTGACAGCAGTGCTTTGATGGGCAGAAGATTTTGTGGAATGTTTGGGATAGATTTTGAATAGGCTGTAATAGCGAAGAAAAGCGTAAAGGAGTGAAAATGCAGGCTATGAAAAAATTTATCCGATATCTTTATGAATATCAAAATGGAAGAAGGGTGCAGAATGCCGGGTTCGTAAAAGCGGAGGAATCCGGCAGCTCGGCAGTCCTTCAGATTTACGGGAAAGGATTTCCGGCGGCGGGCAGGTCGATGGAAATTCTTCTTTTTTATCTCATGGGCGATCAGGTGGTGGGGATTTCCATGGGAATGGTGACGAGCTCACGGCCCATGTTCGGATACCGTCTCGAGTACACGCCGGATGATGTGGGCGGCGAAGAGATTTTCCGATCGATTGAAGGCGTGATCATCTTAAGCTGTGTCGCCGGTATGGAGATGGAAAACGGCCGGATCAGCGAGAGAGCTCCGATCGGAACGGGACAGGGGTGCAGATGGTATGCGGCAACGTGGAATGATTCGACGGCAGAGATTGAGAAAATGATGCGAAGGGAAGAAATTCTGCGCCGAGAGGAGATGCCGCGCCGGGAGGAGAGTGCTCGCCAGGGTGAAACTTTGCGCCGAAAGGAGATGACGAGTCGGGAGGAGAGTGCCAGCCAGGGTGAAATTTCGCGTCGAGCAGAGGAACGGATGGTGGAAGAAAATACAGTTGTGCCGGAAAGTGGAGAGACCGGTACAGAAGGGGAAAGAACGCAAGAGAGAATCATCGGTGGCGAAATGAAAGAAGAGAATCCTGTGCCGCCTGTAGAGAGAAAGGAAGAAAATCAGCCATCATTAAATCAGGAAGAACCGGTGGCGTTGCCTGAAAATAACAAAACGAATGCTGCTCCGGCTTCGATGCAGTCTGTAACGGAGTCGGTGCCTGTGGGTGAGACTATTTTTAAAATCACCCGCCGTGATCTGGCAAAATTGCCGCGCCGGGAGTGGAAGCTGGCAAACAATCAATTCCTGATGCATGGATATCGCAATTATCACCATCTGATCTCATTCAAAAAGGATGGATACTTCTGGCTTGGAGTTCCGGGAATTTACCATCCACGGGAGCAGCAGGCAGCTTCGGCTTTTGGTTTCGGCCAGTTTATGAGACCTGATATTCAGGAAGTAAAACTGACGGAAGAGGAAAGAAGCAAAAGAGAGGAATTTGGCTATTGGTGTCGGGTGGTAAGCGCACTGATCCAAAGCTAGATCAGAAGCCAATAGGGAGAAAGCTTTGAGAATAAATTACCCTGATATATTGACATTTCACTGAAAACAAGGTAAAGTAGAAAACGTGCAGCCGGGGTGTTAGCGGTACCCTGTACCTACAATCCGCTACAGTAGGGGTGATGCTGTGCCGAGGGCATATCTTGTCAAAGCTGCCCCTGGTTCGCGGCGTTGATATCTGGGTCTTACGCGGCGGGAATCTGTGAACCGTGTCAGGTCGGGAACGAAGCAGCACTAAGCAGAAGCTCTCGGGTGCCGTAAGGTAGCCTGGGTTGAGTTTGCGGCCAGGGTAACGTTTGGTAAGGTGTGTTCGACGCACAGCGCACATAAGTAAAGGAGGATGAACAGGATGTACGCAGAATTTGATGAAAGTCTGGTAACTGGAAACGAGATGATTGATGCTCAGCATAAAGAGCTGATCGGTAAGATTAATGAATTGCTGAAGAGTTGTGAACTGAACTCCGGCAAGATGGCGGCTGTTCAGACTCTCGGATATCTGGCTGACTATACCGATTATCATTTTAAGGCAGAAGAGAAGCTTCAGGAAGAGATCAATTATCCGGGACTTGCAGAACATAAGGAAAAGCATGAGGAACTGCGCAGAACAGTAGAAGAGCTGCACGATATGCTGGAAGAGGAAGAAGGACCGTCTGAGGCATTCGTTGAGCAGGTGCAGAAGAAGGTCGTTGAGTGGCTTTACAGCCATATCAAAGGATTTGACCGCTCTGTCGCTGAGTATAAGAATATGACACTCAGCAGTGAGAGACTGTAAGAAACAGCCCGTTTTTATAATTTGAAGACATAATGTATAAGAGGCTCTTAGTGGTTTGTACCACTGAGAGCCTTTATTGTAGTTCGGAAGCTTGTGTTTTTAAAGCTTTTTGTTTTTTGCGCAATTCTTTGAAAAAATCTTTCATCATAATAGAGCATTCTTCTTCCAGAACCCCGGTGGTCAGTTCCGCCTGGTGGTTGAACTGCGGCACCTGAAGCAGGTTGAAAATCGAGCCCGCACAGCCAGCCTTCGGGTTCATGCATCCAACCACAACCCGTTTCATCCGGGCCTGAATGATGGCGCCGGAACACATCTGGCAGGGTTCTAAGGTTACATATAAAGTGCAGTCTTCCAGACGCCAGTCCCCCATTTTGCGACTGGCCTTTTTGATCGCGATCAGTTCGGCGTGGGCCAGCGGATTCCCGTCGGTGGTGCGCCGGTTGTAGCCCCGCCCGATGATATGCCCTTCGTGGACAATGACACAGCCGATGGGAACTTCATCGATCTTCCATGCTTTTTTTGCCTGGCGGATGGCTTCCTTCATATATTTCTCATCTTCAGTCATCTTGGAACGCATATGCACCTCTCCTACGTCGTCTCAGATTATGGGATGAACCTATAAGAAATGAAAAATGTGCGGTTTCACAATTTCATGATCGTTGTAGGCTGCTTCCTATCATTATACGGAAAGGGAGAAGGAAAATCAACGAAATATTTGCGGCATGCCCAGAGAAAAATTGTACTTGCATTTATGTAATACGTATACTACAATATTTGTATTACGAAAAGTAAAAAGGAGGAGGAGCCATGGGGAAAGTGGGAAGACCGAAAGGAGAGAATAATAAAGATATCATTTTCACGATACGTATAGACAGCAATATGCAGAGAAGATTGGAAGCTTACTGTGAGAAGATGAATCTTGCGAAATCACAAGCACTTAGGCAGGCGATAGAACTTTTGATAGAAAAAGAAGATGTTTGCACAAAATGAAAATTTGATATTTGAGAGAAGAAAGGCATATAATCATGGAAATACTATTAGCCGCTATTAATGCAAAATATATTCATTCCAATCTGGCTGTATACAGCCTGAAAGCATATGCGGAAGAAAGTTTGAAGAATGTGGAGGATGTTAATATTTCTATCGCGGAATATACGATCAACCAGCAGACGGACGAGATTTTGCGGGATATTTATAAAAGGAAGCCAGATATGCTCTGCATCTCATGCTATATATGGAATATTGCTTATGTGAAAGAAATCGTGCGTGAGGTGCGCAAGGTGCTGCCGGGGGTGATCTTATGGCTGGGCGGGCCGGAGGTATCCTATGATTCTTGTGAGACCCTGCGGTGCCTGCCGGAGGTGGACGGCGTGATGAAAGGGGAAGGTGAAGAAACTTTCCTGGAATTGATCTTACATTATGTGGGGCGTCGGTGCTTGGCAGACAGTCATGGAGGAAGCGGAAAATCCCTTGCAGAGATTGCGGGAATCACATGGAGAAGGGATCGAGGCGGCCAGTCAGATGGAACTGTGCCGGAGGGAATGCTCCGGGACGGCGACGCGATCGAGGAGAATCCATGGCGGCCGGTCATGGATTTGAGCAGGATTCCCTTTGTGTATGAGGATATGGATATTTTTGAAAATAAAATCATCTATTACGAATCCAGCCGCGGCTGTCCGTTTTCCTGCAGCTATTGTCTGTCATCCGTTGACAAATGCCTGCGTTTTCGGGACATGGGTCTGGTGAAACGGGAATTGCAGTTTTTTCTGGATCACAAAGTTCCGCAGGTGAAGTTCGTCGACAGAACGTTTAACTGTAAGCATGATCATGCGATGGCGATCTGGATTTATATACAGGAGCACGATAATGGAATCACCAACTTCCATTTTGAGATTTCTGCAGATTTGCTAAATGAAGAAGAATTGGAACTGATACGGCATATGCGGCCCGGACTGATCCAGCTGGAGATAGGTGTACAGTCCACTAATCCCGAGACGATCCGGGAGATCAGAAGGACGATGCGGTTTGAAGAAGTGGCCCGCATCGTAAAACGGATCAATTCTTATGGGAATATCCACCAGCACCTGGATTTGATCGCGGGGCTTCCGTATGAAGATTATGAGAGCTTCGGGAAATCTTTTGACGATGTCTATGCACTTCAGCCAGAGCAGCTCCAGCTGGGATTCTTGAAAGTGCTGAAGGGCTCCTATATGGAAGAGCAGAAGGCCTGTTATGACTTGGTGTACAAGAGCGCGCCCCCGTATGAGGTACTCTCCACCAAGTGGCTTCCCTATAAGGATACGCTGCGCCTGAAAGGAATCGAAGAGATGGTCGAAGTGTATTATAACAGCCGTCAGTTTTGCTACACACTTCCGCGGCTCATTCAGAAATGGGCAGGGCCTTTTGCATTTTTCGAGGAGCTTTCCGAATACTATGAGAGGAAAAATCTGACGCAGACAAGTCATGCCCGGGCAGCGCGGTATGAGATTCTGCTTTCGTTTGCGCGGGAAAAGGACGAGGCTCATCTGGAAGAATACCGACAGCTGTTGACACTGGATTTTTATTTGCGGGAGAATGCCAAGAATCGTCCGGATTTTGCCGGAGGTGAGCGCGTCTCAAAAGAACTGGCGAGAGAGTTTTATGACCGAGAAGAGAAAGAACGGAAATACCTGCAGGGCTATGAGGGGTATGATAAGCGGAAGCTACGCAAAATGACGCATTTAGAGGCGTTTTCCTATCATGTTTTAGAAGATATGAGGGAAGGAGAATGTGTTTTACTCTTTGATTATCAAAATAGAAGTCCGCTAAATCATCAGGCAGCCGTATTTTGTATTGAATGATGTGCTGATGGAAAAGAGAAGCCGGAGGCAGCACTTAGGAGTCGACCTCCGGTTTGATCTCGGTATAGTTTCTCGAAAAACAAATTAATATGTAGCAGAATCTTTTGGAAAAGCGGGGTAATTCAAAGCCAGATCCAGGAAGGAGGACATCTCTTTTGTCACCCATTTATCCTTGTGATAGACAATCTGTCTGGATACCTGCAAATGAAAGTCTTTTACATGGAGCAGGGAGAGCTTTCCCTGTGCGACTTCGCGCTGTACGATAAAAGCGGGAAGAAAGGAAACTCCCAGATTGTGCCGGAGTTGGTCGATGATGAATTCCGTATCTCCGATTTCAAGAAACGGGTGAATTTCTTTTCCGGCAGCGGCAAGATACTGCTCCAGAAGAAAACGGTAGCTGGCATCTTTTTCCGTGGAGATAAAGGGCTGGCTGATGACCTCATCAAGCGTAAGCTCCTGCTTTGAGGCAAGGGGGTGGCAGGAAGAGGCGACAAAACGGACATCCTCCGGCTCTTCCAGAACTTTGACCCACTTACTGTTGTACATAGGTTTGTCAAGAAAATACACGATATCGATCGCGTTTTTATCCATCATATGAAGCAAGGTTTCCGGTGAATCTGTGATAATATTCAGATTCACCTTCGGGTACAGCCGGTGATATTCTCTGAATAAAGCCGGGAAAATGGAGGCGCAGACAGATTCGATGGTTCCGACACAAAGCTTTCCGGTAAGCTCACGGGAATCGGAGATGGCTTCTTTCGCCTGGGTGATCTCTTTTGTGATATTAGAGGCATACTCGTAGAAGACAGCGCCCTGATGCGTGAGTGTTGTCTGTTTGCCAATCCGGTCAAAAAGATGGACCTTAAGTTCATTCTCCAGATGCTTGATCTGGATAGTGACGGCGGCCTGAGTGTAGCCGAGCTGTTCGGCAGCCTTGGAAAAGCTTTTCAATTTTGCGACATGAAGAAAGGTTGTGATTTCCCGCAGTTCCATATGACACCTCATAAAAATATTTTAACAATATGATAAAAACAATAAATTTTACATCGTACTACTCCTATGATACACTGAGAATATAAGGAAATCAAGTCAGATTTCGAAAACGGGACTATGACAAAGGACTGACCGCCGGTTTGGACAAATGCGTGCGGGAAAGTTCGTAACTTTTGATGCAAAGGAGAAAAAGAAGTTGGAAAAAAGTGATGTAAAATACGGGGCATATGTGGACATTTTGAAAGAAGAACTGGTACCCGCCATGGGATGTACGGAGCCAATCGCACTTGCTTATGCGGCTGCGACGGCGAGAAGTGTACTGGGAGAAATGCCGGACAAGGTAGTGATCGGGGCAAGCGGAAGCATTATTAAGAATGTAAAATCGGTTATCGTACCGAATACCGACCACTTAAAAGGAATTCCGGCCGCTGCGACGGCGGGGATTATCGCGGGAAAGCCGGAAAAAGAGCTTGAAGTGATCGCGCAGGTGAGCGCCGATGAGATCCAGAAAATGAAGGAATTTCTGGAGAATACGGAGATTGTAGTGGAGCATATCGACAGTGGAATCACATTTGAGATCATTGTCACACTTTACAAGGGAGATTCCTATGCGAAAGTACGGATCGCGAATTACCACACAAACATTGTGCTGATCGAGAAGAATGGAGAAATATTAAAAGAGGTTGAGGTCGCAGGCGAGACGGAGGAAGGTCTGACGGACAGAAGCCTGCTCAATATGAAGGATATTTATGATTTCGCAGAGACGGTGGACGTGGAAGATATCCGTGAAGTTTTGGAGAGACAGATGCAGTATAACATGGCCATTGCTGAGGAAGGAATCCAGGGAGATTATGGTGCCAATATCGGTACGGTACTCCTGGATATCGGTGGTGACAGCCTGTCTGTCAAAGCAAAGGCAATGGCAGCAGCGGGATCAGATGCGAGGATGAACGGCTGTGAGCTTCCCGTGATCATCAATTCCGGCAGTGGGAATCAGGGTATTACAGCTTCTGTACCGGTGGTCATCTATGCAAAAGAGTTGGGAGTGTCCGAAGAAAAGATGCTCCGGGCACTGGCTTTATCGAATTTGACGGCTATCCACCAGAAAACACCGATCGGAAGATTGTCTGCTTACTGCGGCGCAGTCAGCGCGGGAGCCGGTGCGGGAGCCGGTATCGCTTATCTGAATGGTGGAGACTATGAGGCGGTCATTCACACGGTAGTCAACGCTCTGGCAATCGTTTCCGGCATTGTCTGCGACGGTGCGAAGGCATCCTGCGCGGCGAAGATCGCATCTGCGGTAGAGGCGGGGATTTTCGGATACCAGATGTATACCCATGGCCAGGAATTTGTAGGCGGAGACGGCATTGTCACCAAAGGAATCGAGGCGACTTTAAAGAATGTGGGACGCCTTGGAAAGCAGGGCATGAAGGAGACGAATGAAGAGATCATCCGGATTATGATCGGAGAGAACTGCTAGGATGATGCAGTGTGTGATTTGGAAGAATTGAGTCTGGAAAAGAGCCGGCATAGTGAGAATATGCCGGCTTTTTGTGACTGTGTATTGCAAAATAAAGATAAAAAGTATAAAATGGAAGGAAATATGCGATTTGAGGTGAATAGGATATGTTTAACGGGAAGAATAGCAGGAGAATCGCGGCGATCATCATTCTCGTGGTCGTAGTTGCGATGCTGGCGACAACGGTACTTCCATATATTTTATAGACGAAGAAAGGGAGTTGCTCATGCCAAAACAGAAAAGACGGTCCCGGCCGGCAGGAAGGCGAAGGAAGAACCGCAAAAGAAGGCGTATTGCATATCTTGGCGGGGTGTATCTGACATTTGCACTGGTGGTTTTTGGGCTGATTTATATGGCATTATATAAATATGTACATAGGGTGGATGAAAAGAAGATCTGCGATAATATCTATATCGGCCCAGTGAACGTATCTGGTATGGATGCGGGGCAGGCAAAGAGCGCGCTGGAGCAAAAGCTTGGGGAATGGCGGGCTTTGAAGCTGATTATGGAAGTGGGCGATCAGACGGCCAAGGCCACCCTTGAGGAGCTCGGGCTTGACACTAAAGAGGTGGAGAAGCTGGTAAAAGAAGCGGTTTCCTACGGAAAAGAGGGAAGTCTCTTGAGTCGTTTTAAGGAGATACGCAGACTAAAAAAGAAAAAAGAAAAGATAGGTCTTTCTTTCACTTTGGATCAGGAGGTGGCCGCGGCAGTCATCGACGAAAGAACTACACCGTTGGAGAAAAGAGCAGTCAATGCGTCCATCACTCATAATTCTTCCGGGTTCCAGATCACAGAGGAATCAGCCGGGCAGAGTGTGGACGTAGATAATGCAGTGAAGGAGATAGAAAAGTATCTGAATGAAAAATGGAACTATAAGGACATTCAGATGAAGCTGCCGGAAGTATCAGAGGAGCCGAGTATCAAGAAAGCAGACCTGGAGACGATTCAGGATGAGCTTGGTTCCTATCAGACGGAGGCAGGTTATGGAAAACGTGTCACGAACCTGAAAAGAGGGGCAGAGCTTTTAAATGGAAGAGTCCTGATGCCGGGAGAGGAATTGTCCGTTCTGGATGCCACGACGCCTTACACTGAGGAGAACGGATATGTAAATGGCGGTGCCTATGAAAATGGAGAAGTCGTTCAGAGTATCGCAGGGGGGATCTGTCAGGTATCTACGACTCTGTATAACGCGGTACTTTATTCGGAGCTGGAGGTTACGGAGAGGTCGGCCCATTCTATTATCGTAAATTATGTAGATCCGTCCAGAGATGCGGCGGTCGCAGAAGGTGTAAAAGACTTTAAGTTTAAGAATAATTATGATACACCGATCCTGATTGAAGGTTATATCGACGGAAATAATATGCTTCGCTTCTATATATATGGGAAAGACACGCGCGCCGAAGGGCATTCGGTGGAATTTGAGAGTGAGACGCTGGAAAAGAAAGAATATACCAAGAAGTTTATAGAGGCGGCCGATCAGGAGATCGGTTATATGGAAAGTGAGGGAACTCCGATTAACGGAAGAACCGCAAGACTCTGGAAGGTCGTATATGAAAATGGTCAGGAAGTCAGTCGGGATGTGATCAATAACAGTACTTATAAGCCGACTGAGCTCAAGGTTAAGGTGGGAGTTGCATCAGATCACGCAGAGGCGGCGGAGCTTGTAAAAAATGCAATCAAATCACAGGATGAAGCTAAGATAAAAGAAGCGATCAGTCAGGCACAGGCGTTGAAAAATGAGACACCTGCGCAATAAGCAGTCAGGTGCAGAAAAATGAAGCGGGAAGGGAGAGCGGATATGAATCTGGGCAATGTATCACAGACGGTGTACCGCCGGTCTGTTTTGAAACAATTACATAAAGAATCAGATATCGCTCTTATCGCACCCGGGCAGGAAGAAGCGTGCTGGGGCATTGCTGTGGAGGAAGATGAGTGTGTCCTTGCAAGTGATGTGACCCTTTATGGAAATGAGAAGGATCTCTGCGTATTTGCCATGGCACAGGCGGCGAATCACCTGGCGTCGAGAGGGGGACAGGTGAAAGGCTTTGCGATTTCGATCCTGCTTACGGACTACGCTCATGAATCCCGGCTAAAAGCTATGATGCAGGCGGCAAGGGAAGCGGCGGATATGCAGGGGCTTGCGATTGTAAAGGCCCAGGCGCAGACAGTGCCACTGATCCAGACTACCGTAGTGCAGGTGACGGCACTGGGAACGGGAAGAGCGGTACCGGAAGGGGCAGGCCGGAATATCGTGAAAGATGGGCAGCACATTAGCCCGAAGAGGCAGACCTCGGATTGCGGGCTTATTTTGAGCAGGGATGCCCGACCGGACCAGGATATTGTTATGGTCAAATGGGCCGGACTAGAGGGCACGCTGCGGATAAAACGTGAGAAAGAGAAGGAATTATGCGGAAGGTTTCCTGACGCATTTCTGAATAAACTGGAAACATACATGGCGGAGTTGTTTTCCATCCGGGAAATGAAGGCGGCTGTGGCCACAGGCGTATCTGCCATGCATCAGATCACAGACGGCGGGGTACTTGCAGCGCTCTGGAATCTGGCGGAAGGAGCGGGAATCGGCCTTTCCGTGGATTTGCGGAAGATGCCCATCCGGCAGGAGACGATCGAAGTGTGTGAACAGTTTCACCTCAATCCTTATCAGCTCACAAGTGCGGGAGGCATACTCGTTGTGACGCCGAAAGGGGAAGAGTTGGCAGATACGCTGAAACGGGAAGGCACTGCTGCGGCAGTGATCGGGTATACGACCAAGGGACGGGAGAGGACTGTGAAAAGTGGCGGCGAGCTGCGGTACCTGGATAGGCCGGCCCCGGATGAACTTACGAAGATTTATGGAAAGAAATAGAAAATGCAGAATGCATTTCACATAAAAATGGAGGAACAAATATGGAGAATAAAGAAACAAGAAGGGCTATTTTGAATTATATCGAAAGAAACAGTAAAGCAAATCTGGGTGATCTTGCGATTATGATGGGGACCGACGAGGTGACTATCGCCAATGAGATCGCTGAGATGGAAAAAGAGAAGATCATCTGCGGGTATCACACGCTGATAGACTGGGATAAGGCAGGATCTGATATGATCACAGCTTTGATCGAGGTTCGCGTAACTCCGCAGAGAGATAAAGGTTTTGATAAGATTGCAGAGAGAATCTACAATTTCCCGGAGGTTACCAGCGTGTATCTGATTTCCGGCGCTTATGACTTTATGGTGATCCTGGAAGGTTACACTCTGAAAGGCGTGTCACAGTTCGTATCTGAGAAGCTGTCGCCGATCGACTCTATCTTGTCTACGGCAACGCATTTTATTCTGAAAAAATATAAAGATCACGGCACGATCATGGTACCGCAGAAAAAAGCAGAAAGGATGTTGGTGACACCGTAATGAGAAATCCATTATCAAAGAAAATTGTACAGTTAGAGCCGTCCGGCATCCGCAAGTTTTTCGATGTGGCAAACGAGATGAAGGACGCAATCTCTCTGGGTGTGGGCGAGCCGGATTTTGACACCCCCTGGAGGATCCGTGAGGAAGGCATCTATTCTCTGGAGAGAGGAAGAACCTTCTATACCGCGAATTCCGGACTGATGGAACTGAAAACAGAGATTACAAAGTATCTGAAAAACCATATTAAGGTAGAGTACGATCCGACTCATGAGGTACTGATCACTGTGGGCGGAAGTGAAGCGATTGATGCGATGTTCCGCGCTATGCTTGATCCGGGGGATGAGGTATTGATCCCGCAGCCCAGCTTCGTGTCTTATCTGCCCTGCGCTGTGATGGCGGACGGGGTTCCGGTTGTGATCGATATGAAGCAGGAGGATGATTTTAAGCTGACGGCCGAGGAACTGGAAGCGGCGATCACGCCGAAGAGCAAGATTCTGGTGATGCCGTTCCCGAACAACCCGACCGGAGCGATCATGACAAGAGAAGATCTGGAGCCGATCGTAGACCTTGTGATCAAGCATGATCTTTATGTGCTTTCCGATGAGATCTACTCGGAACTGAGCTATATGGGAGATCACGTGTCTATCGCAAGTTTCCCGGGAATGAAGGAAAGAACGATCCTTGTCAACGGATTTTCTAAGGCGTTTGCTATGACGGGATGGAGACTCGGGTACGCCTGCGGACCGGCAGAGATCATCGAGCAGATGACGAAAGTGCATCAGTATGCTATCATGTGTGCGCCGACCAACAGCCAGTATGCGGCCGTGGAAGGACTTCGCAACTGTCTGGATGAGGTGAAAAAGATGCGTGAGGCGTACAATCAGAGACGGCGTTTCCTGGTGCATGAATTCCAGCGCATGAACCTGGAATGCTTTGAGCCTTACGGCGCATTTTACATATTCCCGTGCATTAAAGAATTCGGCATGACATCGGAAGAATTTGCTAACCGCTTTTTGTTTGAAGAAAAGGTGGCGGTTGTGCCCGGCTCGGCATTCGGAGCCTGCGGAGAAGGATTTTTGCGTGTGTCATACGCATACTCATTGGAAGATCTGAAGGAAGCATTGGGACGTCTGGAGCGGTTTATCAATAAGCTGAGAGAAGAACAGAAATATAAATAAGCTAAAATGCCTGTTGGTGGACGCTGACAGGCATTTTCCCATGAAGTTAATCTGATAATGTGCGCCGAAAGAGTGAAAGATGGAAAAGAAAGGGAAGATTATGTTAAATATTGTGTTACTGGAGCCGGAAATTCCTGCAAATACAGGTAATATAGGAAGAACCTGTGTGGCAACGGACACCAGGCTGCACCTGATCGAGCCGCTGGGATTCCGACTGAATGAGAAGAACTTGAAACGTGCGGGGATGGATTACTGGAAAGCTCTGGATGTGACTACCTATATTGACTACCAGGATTTCCTTGAAAAAAATCCAGGGGCAAAAATCTACATGGCAACCACGAAATCCCCGAATTTGTATACGGATGTCAGATACGAACCGGACTGTTATATTATGTTCGGTAAAGAGAGTGCCGGAATTCCGGAAGAGCTTTTGGCGGCCAATAAAGAAAATACACTTCGGATTCCTATGGTGGGAGACATCCGTTCCCTTAACCTGGGTAATTCGGTCGCGATCGTTCTATATGAAGCCCTGCGCCAGAATGGCTTTGCGGGGATGAACACGGAAGGGCATCTGCATCGGCTCGCATGGCAGGACTAGAGCTCTGCCATGCGGACCTCCACTTTTTTAAGTATTTCTTGCAAGGGGCAGTGCGGTCAGCCCGGAAACACCCGGAAAACCGCGAAAAACATAGAAAAATCCAATCAAAAGGATAGGCATTTTCAATAAAATGAAAGGGCCTGTCCTTTTAAAAAATGGCGTAAATCCGGGCGTTTCGGGGAATTCTTTTCTAAAAAATATATAAAAAAATTTGGGCGAAAGAGGAATTTGCTAGACATATTGCTGTAAAATGGATATAATAGTACATAGAGAATTTTTATGAAACGGGGAACAGCTATGGGATATAAGAAAAGTGTATTTCGTACATTTGCATTAATATCGCAATTAGGTATCAGTATACTGGTTCCCGTTTTGTTGTGTACTATTCTCGGAAGCTGGCTGGAGGAGAAGGTTTCTTTTCCGGTCTTTATCCCGCTTGTCATCATGGGCGTTCTTGCCGGCGTGCGAAATGCATACCACCTCGCAAGACATGCCAATGAAGATCCGGAAGACAAGGTAGAGCAGCAGACTAACAGGAGGATGGATAAGACAGATGGGAAAGACAGATAATACAGTGCTGAAGGACATGATCATTATTATGATTTTATATGGAATTCTTGTGCAGGTTATCTGCCTGTTTGTACCGGGAGACCATCTGAGGATGGCAACGGGACTCTGGATCGGAGTCGCAGCCGGAATCGGGATGGCGGTTCACATGAAGAACTCTCTGGATGAGGCGTTACTGATGGGAGAAAAGGGCGCACAGAAGTATATGCAGAGATCATATGCGGTGCGGTATATATCAGTGGTCGCGATATTTATTGCGGTTTCCTACTTTAAACTCGCCAATGTGGTGACGTTACTCGTAGGGGTTATGGGATTAAAAGCATCGGCCTATCTTCAGCCGGTGATGCACAAAGTTTTTGAGAAGGTTAAAAAATCTAAGTAAAGGAGGTGGAGATGTGGTAAATAGCTTAGGGATACTGGCGGCGAAAGAGCCGGATTTTCAAATTCACGGTCTCGTTAAGTTTCACTTGTTTGGACAAGAGTTATGGCTAACCACCACCCATGTCAGCATCTTGATCGTAGGTCTGCTGCTGCTGATATTTGCGCTGGTTGTCCGGTCTAAGCTAAGTAATGCGGAAGGGAAACCCGGGGCGCTTCAGAATGTTGCAGAGCTGATCGTGGAAATGCTGGACAACATGGTCAAAGGAAGCATGGGGAAGAACGGGATTCGTTTCCGGAATTACATCGGGGCATTGTTTATGTTTCTGATCATAGCCAACATATCAGGGCTTTTGGGGCTTCGTCCGCCAACAGCGGACTATGGTGTGACCCTGCCGCTTGGTTTGATCACGTTCGTCTTGATCCAGTTTAACAATATCAAGTACAACAAAGTGGAAGCATTTACAGGCTTGTTCAAACCATTACCATTCTTGTTCCCGATCAACCTGATCGGTGAGATCGCAGCACCATTTTCAATCTCGCTGCGTCTGTTTGGTAATGTACTTTCCGGCACAGTTATCATGGGACTTCTGTACGGACTTCTGTACAAGGTTACATGGGCATGGCCGGGATTTCTGCACATATACTTCGACCTGTTCTCAGGTTGTATCCAGGCGTATGTGTTCTGTATGCTGACGATGGTATATATCAATGATAAGATGCCGGAAGCATAGCAAATGAAGGCGGCTGCCGTAAAAGAACGGTTCTGCCATCTGGCTGATGGCGGATGAAAAGGACCACAGGGAGTCAGCCGTATGAAAATTGAATAAGATGATTGAAAATTAGAAACAGGAGGAATTAATTATGGGAAACATTTCTAATGAAGCTTTAATTTTAGCGTGTTCAGCAATCGGAGCAGGTCTTGCGATGATCGCAGGTATCGGTCCTGGTGTTGGTCAGGGTATCGCTGCAGGTCACGGTGCAGCAGCAGTTGGACGTAACCCGGGAGCAAGATCTGATGTAACTTCCACCATGCTTTTAGGTCAGGCCGTAGCCGAGACAACCGGTCTTTACAGTTTGGTTATCGCTCTGATTCTCTTATTCGCAAACCCGCTGCTTGGAAAACTGTAAGAGGCGGTTTGCCAGCGCTGTCCGTAGATCTTCATAATGAGAAGAAAAGACGGATAGTACGCCTTGAAAAAATGAGAGAAAGGAGGCAAAGACTTGGAGCGTTTATTTAATTTGGATGCGCAGCTTCTGTTTGATGCGTGTGTTATGGCGGTCAGCATGTTCGTCATGTTCACATTCCTTTCTTATCTGCTGTTCGAGCCGGTGAGAAAGATGCTGGAAGAGCGTCGTCAGCGGATCGCTGATGAGCAGGAGACAGCAAAACGTGAGAAAGAAGAAGCCATCACCTACAAAGAACAATATGAGCAGAAATTAAAAGAGATTGATAAAGAAGCTCAGGAAATCTTAAGTGAAGCCCGCAAGAAAGCAATGAAGAATGAGGCACAGATCATCGCTGAGGCGAAGGAAGAAGCCGCACGCATCATTGCCCGCGCGAACTCAGAGATTGAGCTGGAGAAGAAACGTGCTCTGGACGATATGAAACAGGAGATGATCTCCATTGCGTCATTGATGGCCGGCAAGGTTGTCTCAGCCTCTATCGACACCAGTATTCAGGATAGTCTGATTGATGAGACATTAAAAGAAATGGGTGAGCAGACATGGCTAAGTTAGTATCAAAGGTATACGGCGACGCCCTGTATGAAGCTGCTCGTGAAGCCGGACGTATGGACGATATGTATGAGGAGGTACAGGCACTTATGAAGGTTTTTGCGGAGAATCCGGACCTTCAGAAGATGCTGGATAACCCGAAAGTCATACGTGAGGAGAAGGAGAGCGTCATCGAGACTGTTTTCCGCGGAAGAATCTCAGACGAGATCGTGGAACTGATGAAACTGATGATCGTCAAAGGGCGTTACAGCAGTATTGAAAGTGTATTCGAGTATTTTATCGGATTGGTAAAAGAAGAAAAGAAAATAGGAATTGCCAGCGTCACAACAGCCATAGAGCTGACGGACGTTCAGAAAGAAGCGATAGTTAAGCGGCTTCTGGAGACTACCCGATATGAGTCATTTGAGATGAACTATGGAGTAGATTCATCTTTGATCGGTGGAATGGTCATCCGGATTGGGGACCGGGTTCTGGATTCCAGTATCCGGACAAAGCTGTACGAACTGTCAAAGGGCCTGAGGAAGATTCAGGTCTGATGCTAAGCGGCATCCGCACCCGGCGGGAGGAGTTCACGGTCAGGTGCTTATAGGATGTCTTTAAAATATGAAGAAAGAAGGTGGATTCGCTCCATGAATTTAAGACCAGAAGAGATTAGTTCAGTAATCAAGGAACAAATTCAGAGATATGCGTCCGAGATGAATGTCTCCGACGTGGGAACCGTTATTCAGGTAGCGGATGGAATCGCGCGTGTCCACGGCCTTGAAAATGCTATGCAGGGAGAGCTGCTTGAATTCCCGTCAGAGGTATATGGCATGGTGCTGAACCTTGAGGAAGACAACGTAGGTGCGGTTCTTCTTGGAGATCATAAGAATATCAACGAAGGCGATACAGTAAAGACTACAGGACGAGTAGTTGAGGTTCCGGTAGGCGACTGTTTGCTTGGCCGTGTTGTAAATGCGCTGGGTCAGCCGATCGATGGCAAAGGCCCGGTTCAGACGGACAGATACCGTCAGATTGAGCGTGTGGCACCTGGTGTTATCACACGTAAATCCGTAGATACCCCGCTTCAGACGGGTATCAAAGCGATCGACTCCATGATTCCGATCGGACGTGGACAGCGTGAGCTTATTATCGGGGACAGACAGACCGGTAAAACTGCTATTGCGATTGATACGATTATCAATCAGAAAGGGCAGAATGTAAAATGTATCTATGTAGCCATCGGACAGAAAGCGTCCACAGTGGCAAATATTGTAAAAACTCTGGAGAGTTATGGCGCTATGGATTATACTACCATAGTTGTCGCTGCAGCCAGTGAGCTTGCACCCCTCCAGTATATCGCACCGTATTCCGGATGTGCGATGGGTGAAGAGTGGATGGAGAATGGAGATGACGTCCTGATCATTTATGACGACTTATCCAAACATGCTACTGCATACCGTACACTTTCCCTGCTGCTTCGTCGTCCGCCAGGGCGTGAGGCTTATCCGGGTGACGTATTCTACCTGCACTCAAGACTTCTCGAGAGAGCAGCGAGACTTTCCGATAAATTGGGCGGAGGCTCTCTGACTGCACTTCCGATCATTGAGACTCAGGCAGGTGACGTATCTGCGTACATTCCGACCAACGTTATTTCCATTACCGATGGTCAGATTTATCTGGAGACTGAGATGTTTAACGCCGGCTTCCGCCCGGCTATCAATGCAGGTCTTTCCGTATCCCGTGTAGGTGGTTCTGCGCAGATCAAGGCGATGAAGAAGATTGCAGGTACGATCCGTATCGACCTGGCACAGTACCGTGAGCTGGCTTCCTTCGCACAGTTCGGTTCCGAACTGGATGCAGAGACCACAGAGCGTCTGGCACAGGGCGAGCGTGTACGTGAGATCCTGAAACAGCCGCAGTACGAACCAATGCCGGTAGAGTATCAGATTATCATTATCTATGCGGCGGTTAAGAAGCTGCTTCTGGATATTCCGGTTGAAGATATTCTGCGGTTTGAGAAGGGACTGTTTGAGTTCATTAAGACGAAATATCCTGAGATTCCGGAATCTATCAAGAATGATAAGGTACTCAGCGAAGAGAAAGAAGCATTACTTGTAAAGGCAATCAGCGAATACAAAGAAGAATTCTAGGAAGAGGTGACAGATCATGGCATCTATGAGAGATATCAAGCGGCGCCGGACCAGTATCCAGAGCACGCAGCAGATTACCAAAGCCATGAAACTTGTTTCTACCGTAAAGCTGCAGAAAGCAAGAAGCCGTGCCGAGGATTCTAAGGCGTATTTCGAGTGTATGTACAGCACCATGCTTTCCCTGCTCGCAAAAGCAGGAAATGTAAATCATCCTTATGTGAAGGGAAGCGACTGCCCGAAGAAGGCAGTTGTGGTAGTGACCTCCAACCGAGGACTGGCGGGCGGTTATAACTCGAACATTGCAAAACTGATTACCGGAAGTGACTTAAAGAAAGAGGACGTTCGTATTTATGCCGTGGGAAGTAAGGGACTGGAGTTCCTTCAGCACAGAGGCTATGAGATCGTGGCAGATTATTCTGAGGCGATCGAGGAGCCTACCTACGAGGATGCGAAGGTGATCGCCACCAGGCTTTTGGAGGATTTCTCAAAAGGCGAGGTTGGGGAGATCTACCTGGCATATACATTCTTTAAGAACACGGTGAGCCATATACCGAAGCTGATGAAGGTGCTTCCGGCTGAGATGCCGGAGGAGAGCGGACAGGAAGAGCCGGCAGATGCTGTCGATAAGATCACTCCGATGAACTTCGAACCCGAAGAGGAGGAGGCGATCGCGCTTCTGGTACCCAAATACGTCAGCAGCATTTTATATGGCGCCTTTATGGAAGCGGTTGCAAGTGAAAACGGCGCCCGTATGCAGGCGATGGATTCTGCTACAAGCAACGCGGAAGAAATGATAGATGATTTGGAACTCATGTATAACAGAGCACGTCAGGGTGCGATTACTCAGGAGCTGACAGAGATTATTGCCGGTGCGGAAGCAATCGGCTAAAGCTTAACAGTTCCCGTGAGCAAGGAGGAAAAAATGGCAGATAAGAATATAGGAAAGGTTACCCAGGTAATCGGTGCCGTACTTGACCTCAAGTTCTCAGAAGGCAATTTGCCGGAGATTAACGAAGCCGTTGAGATTACGAGAAAAGACGGCGAGCGGCTTGTGGTTGAGGTGGCTCAGCACCTGGGTGATGATACAGTCAGATGTATTGCCATGGGAGCCACGGACGGTCTGGTGCGCGGTATGGATGCCGTTGCAACAGGCGCACCAATCTCGGTTCCGGTTGGTGAAGCAACACTTGGCCGTATCTTTAATGTGCTGGGAGAGCCGATCGATGAGAAACCTGCACCGACAGATGTAGAGTATGCTCCGATCCACAGAAAAGCCCCCAGCTTTGAGGAACAGGCAACAGAGACAGAGATGCTTGAGACCGGTATCAAGGTCGTAGACCTTCTCTGCCCGTATCAGAAGGGTGGAAAGATTGGTCTGTTCGGCGGTGCCGGTGTAGGTAAGACAGTTCTGATTCAGGAGCTGATTACTAATATCGCTACCGAGCACGGTGGATATTCCGTATTTACCGGTGTAGGTGAGCGTACCCGTGAGGGTAATGATTTGTATTATGAGATGACAGATTCGGGAGTTATCAAGAAAACAGCCATGGTATTCGGTCAGATGAACGAACCGCCCGGGGCTCGTATGAGAGTTGGACTCGCCGGACTGACACTGGCGGAGTATTTCCGTGATAAAGGTGGAAAGGACGTACTTCTTTTCATCGACAATATTTTCCGTTTTACACAGGCAGGTTCCGAGGTGTCCGCTCTTCTGGGACGTATGCCTTCAGCCGTAGGTTATCAGCCGACACTGCAGACGGAGATGGGTGCTCTTCAGGAGCGTATTACTTCTACAAAGAACGGTTCTATCACATCCGTACAGGCTGTATACGTGCCGGCCGACGACTTAACTGACCCGGCTCCGGCTACGACATTCGCCCATCTGGATGCGACCACCGTACTTTCCCGTGCGATCACAGAGCTTGGTATTTACCCGGCTGTAGACCCGCTTGAGTCTACTTCCCGTATTCTGGATCCGCACATTGTAGGAGAGGATCATTATAATGTTGCCAGAGGTGTGCAGGAAATTCTTCAGAAATACAAAGAACTGCAGGATATTATCGCGATTCTTGGTATGGATGAGCTTTCCGAGGAGGATAAGCTGGTGGTATCCCGTGCCAGAAAGGTACAGAGATTCCTGTCTCAGCCGTTCCATGTTGCGACACAGTTCACCGGTCTGGAGGGACGCTATGTACCCATCAGCGAGACGATTCAGGGCTTCAAGGAGATTCTGGAAGGTAAACATGATGATGTACCGGAAGGCTATTTCCTGAATGCAGGTAATATTGATGACGTGCTTGCCCGTGTGAAATAGGAGGGACGTCCTATGGCAGATAAATTTAAACTTAGTATTATTTCTCCGGATAAGATGTTTCTTACCGATGAGGCTGAATTCCTGGAATTCACCAGTACGGAAGGACAGATGGGTGTGTATGCAAAGCATATTCCGCTGACTACCATACTGGAGCCTTGCGTGATGAAGATTCATAATGACGGTGAGATGAAGAAGGCGGCGATTTTAGGAGGATTCGTTGAGATTCTGAAAGATAAGATCACCGTTTTGGCAGAGGATGCACAGTGGCCGGATGATATCGATGTGGCGCGTGCGGAGGCTGCGAAGAAACGTGCGGAGGATCGACTTACTGCGAAGCAGGAAGGGATCGATTTGGTTCGCGCGGAGGCAGCGCTTAAGAGGGCGATTGCCCGCATTAATGCGGTTGGATAGAACATGATGAGGACGTTTTATTAAGAGCGTAGCCCATAATGAAGAAAATGTATAGGATGACGGTGTGGCTTGTGTTACACCGTTATTCTATTTTTTAGTTATAGTAAAAGAAGAGCGATGCCGTAAAAATATGTTTGCCATCGCTCTTTTTTGCTGAAATTAGTTATATGATTTCATTTTCTTGAACAGCTTGTACATAATGCGATAAAATTTGTTCCAGATGTTCTAACTTATTTGAGGGACAAGTTTTTATTAGCTCAATAATAGCGTAAAATTCTTCCCCTTCAGAGGTTGGACCAAACAATATATAGTCCGTAGAAACATGAAGAGAAGCAGATAATTTGCAGAGAGTATTAACGGACATTTTTTTAAGGCCGAGTTCGAGATCATAGCAGAATCGTGGAGTGATATCAGCTAATTCTGCAAGTTTTTCTCTGGAATATCCGTTTAACAGTCTTTGTTTTTTAATACGTTCTCCCATTTCGATAGAATCAATTGAAGCCATGTATTCACCTCTTTTCGTATATACAGAATTCTTTTATGATAAATTCTACGTGGATGATTTATTAATAAATATGAGCTAATAAGGGATAAAATATTGACAAATAGTTCATAAAGAGATAAAATTACATCGACGACTTAATAAATAGTAAGGTTATATGCCAAAAGTATTTTACTGGACAGAACCGAAAAGCGGAGGGAACAAAATGAAGGGAAAAATAAGGAAGATTGCGGCATTTTTGTTGGCCGCAGTTATGGTTGTAGCAGGAATAAATCCTGCACAATCGGTAAAGGCGGCGAATAAACCACAATTTACAGTGAAGACAAGTACTTCAACTGTAAAACCAGGTGAAACGTTTACGGCAGAGTTATGGCTGGAGCCTAATTCCGGCTTGACGTCATTCGTATTGAACTATCTGTATGATACAGATACATTTGAACTGGTAAGCACCAAAAAGGGGGAATATTTAAAGGAACTGGATATGACGTTTATAGATGCGGATCCGGGCAATATTTCTATACTGGTTGACTTCGGGGAGAACCCAGACACGGTAGGTGGTCAGATGTATATTCTGACACTAAAAGTAAAGGATGATGCAGCAGGTACTGGTAATGTGGGAATAGATTTCAGACAGGGAACAATTCCGGATTCTGATGGTGGCAATGATGTTGTGATCTATCCGGAAAGTGTTGAAGTGAAAGGGCAGGATAAGGATGGAAATATCAATGATGGTAACATCGGAATAGACATTCAACTGGAATCTATTGTATTAAATAAGACCGAAGCTTTCACAATGGCAAAGGGTACAAAGGACATGCTGACCGTTACAGCCACACCGGCAAATGCTCTTGAAGGAAAGACCGTAGAATGGGATTCTTCAGATAAGTCTGTGATAGAAGTAGATACAAATGGAAATATCATGGCAGTAGGCGCTGGTAAAGCAACGGTGACTGCAAAGGTAGGTGATAAAACCGCGTCTGTGAATATTACTGTAAATGTTCCGCTTAATGCAATTGAATTAAGTAAAAGTACCTTGGCATTGCGTAAAGGTGCAGAAGAGACGCTGGATGTTATTTTCAATCCAGGAGATACTACTGATGATAAATTGGTGAAATGGATGAGCAGTGATTCGTCTGTCGCATCTGTGGATGCAGAGGGAAAAGTGACCGCATTGAAAAATGGTGCTACCGATATTACTGCGATGGTAGGAGATAAGACGGCGACATGTCGTGTGACGGTAAAAGAAGAAGCTCTGACAGGAATTGAACTCAGTGAAAATACGATTACTTTGGCTAAAAATACAAATCAAGTGTTGGAAGTTATTTATACACCGGAAGATACTACAGATGACAAGAGTGTGAAGTGGAGCAGCGAAAATGAAAAAGTGGCTACAGTGAAAGACGGTGTAGTCACTGCAAAAGGTGCTGGTACAACAATAGTTACAGCGGCAGTTGGAAGTTTTACTGCAAGTTGCCAAGTAAATGTAGAGGTACCGTTGGAGACGATTTCGCTGAGCCCATCAGAAAAGAAATTAGAAGTTGGTGAATCAGTAACATGTGCTGTCATTTATAATCCGGAGGATACTACAGATGAAAAGACAGTTACTTGGAACAGTACGAATGAGGATGTAGCAGTAGTAAGTGACGGTGTGGTTAAAGCCGTGGGAAGCGGAAAAGCAGAAATTATCGCAACGGCTGCAAATGGGCTGACTGCAAAGTGTCAGATAACAGTTCCGGTGCATACAACAGGAATTGTGTTAGAGACAACAGAAATGGAAATTTTGAAAAATGAAGTCACAGCTCCGATTACAGTGACTTTTGTACCGGCAGACACGGAAGATGATAAGTCTGTTGCCTGGGTAAGCAGTAACCCAGAGATTGCATCAGTAGATGAAAATGGTAAAGTTACCGGAGTCAGTGCAGGGACGGCTGTGATTACTGCATCCGCGGTTGCTGGCGGTTTCACAGCATCTTGCAAAGTGACTGTAAAAGAGGTCAATTTGGAAGGGATTTCACTTAGCGCAGATACTCCGACTAATATGTATAAAGGTCAGGTTCATAAATTGCAGGTAGGACTGGTACCGGAGAATACGACAGAAGAAGTAAGCCTGGCCTATAGTTCTTCAAATGAGGAGACTGCAACCGTAAGTAAAGATGGCGTTATCACAGCTTTAAAAGAAGGAAGTACGGAGATTACGGTAGAAACTGCAGATGGCCGCTTCGCAACATCTTTTACTTTGAGTGTAAAGGAAATTCCAATGGAAGAGATTGCATTCAAAGAAAAAGTGACACCGTTAGAGGAAGGACAGACAGCAAAGCTTGAGATTTTATTTAACCCAGAGAATACAACGGATGATAGAACTGTTTTGTGGAATAGTTCTAATGAAGCTGTTGCAACTGTAATAGACGGTCAGCTAAGAGCATATAAGGCAGGAAAGACAGTAATTACTGCCAAGGTGGGTGAAAAAGAAATTTCTTATGAATTGACGGTTACGGCAAAGAAACTTCAGAATCAGGGGGGAGACCAGAATAATAGCAGCAATACTGAAAATATTGGAAAACCAAATAACACAACGCGGACCAAAACGGTACAGACGGGTGATGCAGCAAATACATTACATATAATGCTGATGTTGATTTTTTCTGTTATTACTTTAGGATTCGTTATGAGAAAGAGGAAAGTAGTCAGATAATAAGAAAGGCCTAAAGAAGCTCCTTGTTGGATAAAACCGGCAGGGAGCTTTTTGAAAAAAGGAAAAAAAGATGTGGAAGATATGGAAAATAATGGCAGCCGTAGTATGCGCAGCCGGAATAGTAGGTATGAACGTCGATGCCGCAGGCGGAGTGATTTTCCGTGTGGAGAATCAAAAAGGGAAAGCTGGCGATGTGGTCAGTGTTCCGATTAGACTGGACAGCGGTGAAGAAGTAGGCGGCTTTGACCTCACAGTGTATTATGACAGTGAAAAAATGGAATTTCAGGAGCTGCAAAAAGGCAATCTAATTGCTGAAGAGGAGAGTGTATTTGACTATAACCATAAGAAAGAGGAAGCATCGATAAAAATCATATATGTAGTGGCGGATACGGTGAAAGCAGATGGAGTAATTGCAAATCTGATGTTTAAGCTAAAAGAAGATTGTGGGAATATGCTGCCGATTGGAATGGAAGCAGGCAAAGTGATAGATAACAGTGATAACAGTAATGCGATCGTTGGGGAAGTTACCGGAGTAGATGAAGAATTTCAGATGAAAATAGATGAAAACGGAGAAAAAAGCTCAGAAATGACTCCTATAGGAGAGAATGAGGCAGAAGGAGAAGTTGCAAATAAGTCTGAAGAGGAACAGAAAAAGCAAAATGAGGGTATTAAAAAGAGGAATCAAAGTGAAGATACCGGAAAAGTAGAAATTGCGGATGAGACACAGAAGGAGTGCTTGGGAATGAGCATATGTATGATCGTCGGGGGAGTTGTGGTAATCATAATGATTGGAGTAGTGCTTGGAGTTGTTGCAGCCAAGAGAAAGAAGAATGGGGGTCTGAAAAGAAAGTAGAGTTTTAAATAATAGAGGTAATCAATAGGTAAAATTATATTAATAATGTAAGGAGCTTCTTGTATAATTCAAATATAGGGAATTCCGAGAAAGAAGGTTGAGAAAAAAATACCTCAGAGTAAAATAAGATTACTGACTTTGACCGGTTAGTAAAAAATCTTATTGAACAGAGA